>Ga0182024_10002262_pt1 | contig 48224 bp, 46 predicted proteins | sample P32metaG_FD_120480 | JGI IMG/M metagenome (GOLD analysis project Ga0182024, IMG submission 120480) | Permafrost microbial communities from Stordalen Mire, Sweden - P3-2 metaG (Illumina Assembly) | ecosystem: Environmental > Terrestrial > Soil > Wetlands > Permafrost | place: Sweden: Stordalen... | reverse complement strand
CTGCCCATCTGGTTGGCCCACCGGTTGGCCCAGCGCCTGGCCCAGGTGCGTCGCGTGGGGGTGCTCCCGTATCTGCGACCCGACGGCAAGACCCAGGTGAGCGTCATCTACGAGGACGCCCGACCGGTCGCCATCGACACCATCTTGATCTCGACCCAGCACGCCCCCGGCGTCGATATCGAGACACTGCTTCTTCCCGATCTCCGCGAGCACGTGATCCATCCGCTGCTCCCGTCCGCCCTCGACACCGAGAAGCTCCGGGTGCTGGCCAACCCCACCGGCCGTTTCGAGCTCGGCGGCCCCCACGCCGACACGGGCCTCACGGGCCGGAAGATCATCGTGGACACCTACGGTGGTATGGCCCGCCACGGCGGGGGCGCCTTCTCGGGCAAGGACCCCTCCAAAGTCGACCGCTCGGCCGCCTACGCGGCGCGCTGGGTGGCCAAGCACGTGGTCGCCGCCGGGGCCGCCAGCCGGTGCGAGGTGCAGGTGGCCTACGCCATCGGCGTGGCCCACCCGGTGTCGCTCATGGTCGAGACCTTCGGCACCAACACGGTCGACCCCGTCGCCATCGAGCGTGGCGTCCGTGAGGTGTTCGACCTCCGCCCCGCCGCCATCGTCCGTGATCTGGATCTCCTGCGGCCCATCTACCGCCGCACCGCCGCCTACGGGCACTTCGGTCGCACAGACAAGGAATTCACGTGGGAGGCGACGCCGAGGCTCGACGACCTGAAGCGCGCGCTGAGTCTCTAGACCTCCGGCCCGTGCCGGACGAACGTGTGGTCCGGGTGGTCCCCGACGTGGCCGCCGTGCACAAGGCATTCGACTACTCGGTTCCCGACGCCCTCGACGACCGCGTCCGGGTGGGGACCATGGTGCGTGTCCCCCTGCACGGGCGCCGGGTGGCCGGTTGGGTGGTGGCCGACGCCGTGGACCCTCCGGCCGGCGTCACCCTTCGTCCTCTGGCCGGCGTACGCGGATGGGGACCGCCACCGGAGGTCGTCTCCCTGGCCCGCTGGGCCGCCTGGCGCTGGGCCGGCCCGGTGTCGTCGCTGCTCGGCACCGCCTCTCCGCCGGTCGCCGTGCGGGGCCTTCCGCCGCTCCCGTCGTCGTCCGCCGTCGGGTCGTCGGCTCCGGTCAGCGAGGCGCCGCTCGTCCACGAGGCGCTGGGGGGCGGGACGGTGGTGCTGCGCCTGCCACCGGCCGATGACCCATTCCCTCTGGTGCTGGCGGCCGCCGACCTTCTGGGCCACGGACCCGACGACGGGGGTGTTCTCGTCCTGGCCCCGAGCCAACGGGTGGCGTCGGATCTGGCGGGCCGGTTGCGCCGGGCCGGGCGACCGGTGGCGCTGTTGCCCCATGAATGGCCCCGTGCCCGGGCCGGCCGGTGCGTGGTGGTCGGGGCCCGGGCCGCCGCCTTCGGCCCCTTGCCCCGTCTGGTGGCCGCCGTGGTGCTCGACGCCCATGACGAGGTCTACAACGAGGAGAGGGCGCCGACCTGGTGCGCGTGGCGGGTGGTGGCCGAACGGGCCCGTCGTGACGGCGTGCCCTGCGTGCTCGTCTCACCCTGCCCCACGCTCGACGTCCTCGACGCCGGGCGCCTGGTGACGACCTCGCGCCGGTCCGAGCGCGGCGGATGGCCGGCGATCGAGATCGTCGACCGCCGCGGCGACGACCCCCGCACGGGGCTCTTCTCCGAGCGGCTCGTCGACCTGGTCCGCTGGGGGGCGGCGCAGCCCGACCGTCGCATCGTCTGCGTCGTGAACCGGACCGGTCGGGTGCGCCTGCTGGCGTGCGCCGCCTGTCACGAGATCGCCCGCTGCGACCGGTGTGAGGCGGCGGTCGAGCTCGTCGACCCCGAGAAGGACGGCGGTCCGGCCGCCACCGCGTTCGGAGGGACCATGGCCTCCGGTGGCGCCACCGCCCTCCATCCGTTTCTGCGCTGCCGGCGTTGCGGGCGGGAACGGCCGGTGGTGTGCGCCAAATGTGGCGCGGCCCGCATGAAGGCGCTGCGACCGGGGGTGGCCCGCGTACGCGAGGAGCTCGAGGCGTTGGCCGGGACACCGGTGACCGCCGTGTGGGGCCCGGCCCCCCGGGGCTCGGCCGCCGCTCGGGCACAGGGCGGTGACGGTGACGGCACCGGTGACGGACCCATCGACGCTCAGGTGGTGGTGGGCACCGAAGCGGTCCTGCAACGCACCGACGGCGCCGACGGCGTGGCCTTCCTCGACTTCGATGCCGAGCTGCTCGCCCCCCGTCTGCGCGCCGGCGAGGAGGCGTTGGCTCTCCTGGCCCGTGCCGCCCGCCTGGTGAGCCGGGCGCCGGCGGCGGCGCCCGGCGGGAGGGGTCGGGGACAGGTGATCGTCCAGACGCGGCTCCCGGGTCACGATGTCCTTCAGGCCGCCGCCCAGGCCGACCCGGGACGCTTGGCGGCGGCCGAGCTCGAGATCCGCCGGGCCCTCGACCTCCCCCCGGTCACCGCCATGGCCCTGGTGTCGGGAGCGGCGGCCGACGCCTACGGCCTGGCCCTGCGTGCCGCGGCGCCCGAGAAGGTGGATGTGAGGGGACCCGTCGACGGCGTCTGGTCGGTGCGGGCCCCCGACCAGGGCGCCCTGTGCGACCTGTTGGCCGCCGTGCCCCGGCCTTCCGGGCGCCTGCGGGTGGCGGTCGATCCCGTCCGGGCCTGACGGCCGCTGCCCGCCGCCTGAGCCGGGGTGCCCTTGCCCGGGTCCACTCACCAGGTCAAGATCTCGTGGGGACCGCCGTCTGCGGCCCACGAGCGAGAGGCGTGCGCATGGCTGACTTCACCATGACCATCGGGGGCGAGGCGGTGGCCACCGAGGGGACCTTCGGAGTCCGCAACCCGGCCACGGCCGAGGTGTTCGCCGAGGCTCCCGAGTGTTCGCGGGCCCAGCTCGACGCCGCCTTTGATGCGGCGGCCAAGGCCTACCGGGACTGGAAGTCCGACGAAGACGCCCGTCGACAGTGTCTGCGCGACATCTCCGATGTGATGATGGCGTCGCTCGGAGAGCTCGCCCCCTTGCTCACCGCCGAGCAGGGGAAGCCCCTGAACGATGCCAACCTGGAGATGTTCGGCTCCGCCATGTGGTGCACGTACTTCGCCGATCTCGAGATCCCGCGCCAGGTGCTGCAAGATGACGCCGAGGCGCATGTGGAAGTCGTGCACCGGCCGCTCGGTGTGGTGGCGGCCATCACGCCGTGGAACTTCCCCGTGAACCTGGCCTTCTGGAAGATCGCGCCGGCACTCTTGGCCGGGAACACCATCGTGATGAAGCCGTCGCCCTTCACCCCGCTGTCGACGCTCAAGGTGGGGGAGTTGCTGCGGTCGGTCCTGCCCCCCGGAGTGTTGAACGTGGTGAGCGGGGGCGACGAGCTCGGGGCCTGGATGACGAGTCACCCGGTGCCGCGCAAGATCAGCTTCACCGGCTCCATCGAGACGGGGAAGCTGGTGGCCATGGCGGCCGCCCCCGACTTGAAGCGCGTCACGCTCGAGCTCGGCGGTAACGACCCCGCCATCATCCTCGACGACGCCGACCCCGCCGTGGTGGCCGACGGGATCTTCGGTGGCGCCTTCGCCAACAACGGCCAGATCTGCTCGGCCATCAAGAGGGTGTATGTCCCCGAACAGATGTACGACGAGGTGGTCGACGCACTTGCCAGCCGGGCCAAGGCCGTGACCGTGGGAGACGGGACCGACGGCACCAGCAAGCTCGGTCCCATCAACAACGCCCCCCAGTACGAGCGGGTCAGCGAGCTGGTGGCCGACGCGCTGGCCCACGGGGCGAAGGCGGCGGCCGGCGGGAAGCCCATGGACCGACCCGGTTACTTCTTCGAGCCCACCGTTCTGTCGGGCCTCTCCGACGGGGTGCGGATCGTGGACGAGGAGCAGTTCGGGCCGGCGCTGCCGGTCATCTCCTACCGCGACATCGACGACGTCGTGGAGCGGGCCAACGGGACGCACTTCGGTCTGAGCGGCTCGGTGTGGGGGACCGACACCGACCGGGCCGCCGAGGTGGCCGGCCGGCTGGAGGCGGGCACGGCGTGGGTCAACGTCCATCTGGCCATGGGGCCGCAGTTCCCCTTCGGTGGCTTCAAGTGGAGCGGCATCGGAGTGGAGAACGGTCCCTGGGGCCTGGCCGAGTTCACCGACATCCAGACCATGCACCGGTCCAAGACGACCAGCGGACTTTCCCCCATCTCGTCCATGGTCCTACCCTGACCGGGGCGTCGGGACCGACACTTCTGAGGACGGCAACGGCGACGGGCGCCGGTACGATGGGCTGGTGAGCGCGTACGCCATCCGGCTCTTCGGTGACCCCGTGCTGCGCCAGCGCGCCCCGGAGGTCCTCGACATCGACGGCCACCTGAAGGTGCTGGCCGACGACATGGTGCAGACCATGTACGAGGCCCCCGGTGTGGGCCTGGCCGCCCCCCAGGTCGGTGTGCAGAAGCGCATGTTCGTCTACGACCTCCACGACGACCTCGGCGCGCGCACCATCGTGAACCCGGTCATCTCCGACGCCCGGGGGGAGTGGACATTCGAAGAGGGATGCCTGTCCATCCCGGGACTGGCGTGGGACATCGTCCGACCGAAGGAGATCCACCTCACCGGTTTCGATCTCGACGGCAACGAGATCTCCATCGAGGCCGACGAGTACGAGGCCCGCGTCTACCAGCACGAGGTCGACCACCTCGACGGCGTGCTCCTGGTGGAGCGCCTCGACGAGGAGCAGCGCCGGGAGGCCATGCGGATCCTGCGGTCGTGGGCGCTACGCCCGCCCGGCGACGATCCCGACGGGCTGACCCGTCTGGTGCGGCCCAACGGCGACGGGTCCAACGGACACGGGTCCGGCGACGCGTCGGACCACCACGGTCTGTAGCTCCACCCACCGACCCGGAGAGTGACCGCCGTGGCCCGGCTCGCCTACCTCGGATCGCCCCCTGCCGCCGTGGCGCCTCTGCGGGCGCTCGTCGCCGCCGGCCACGACATCGCTCTCGTCGTGAGCCGGGCCGACACCCGCCGGGGCCGGGGCAAAGAGCACACCCCGAGCGCGGTGAAGCAGGCGGCCATCGATCTCGGGCTCCCGGTGACAGACGCACTCGACGACGTGGTCGACGTCGGGGCCGAACTGGCTGTCGTCGTCGCCTACGGGCGCATCGTCCCCCAGCGCCTTCTCGACGTGGTGCCCATGGTCAACGTGCACTTCTCGTTGCTGCCCCGCTGGCGGGGGGCGGCGCCGGTGGAGCGGGCCATCCTGGCCGGCGACGATGTCAGCGGTGTCTGCGTCATGCGGCTGGAGGCCGGGCTCGACACCGGTCCGGTTCTCGCCAGCCGGCGCCTGGCCATCGACGGCGACGAGCACGCGTCGGCCTTGGTCGAGAGGTTGTCGGCGGCCGGAGCCGAGTTGTTGGTCGACACCCTGGCCGGCGCAGTGGCCGCCCTCGGGCCCGGCCGACCCCAGGAGGGCGAGCCCACCTACGCGGCCAAGCTCGAGCCCGACGAGTTCCGTCTGGCCTGGGAGCTCCCGGCCGAGGCGCTGCACCGGCTGGTGCGTCTCGACCGGGCCTGGACGACCTTCCGGGGCGAGCGCCTGCGCGTCCTCGACGCGCGCCCCGTGCCCGACGCCGACAGCACTGATCCCGGTGGCACCGGGGCCGGTGGACCGCCGGGCACCATCGGGGGCGACGCCGGTGACGACGTCGTGCGCTGCGGATCGGGGAGCCTCGAGCTCGTCGACGTGCAGCCGGCGGGGAAGCGGCCCATGGCCGCCGCTGACTGGCGCCGTGGCGTACGCCTGCAGCCCGGCGAAGTTCTGGGAGAGCCGGATCCTGGCCGCTGACGAAGAGCCTTTAGGCTCGCCGCTGATGCTGAAGATCGCCCCCTCGGTGCTGTCGGCCGACTTCGGCGGCCTGGCCGAGGCCGTCGGCGAGGTCGCGGCCGAGGCCGACTGGCTGCACATCGACGTCATGGACGGTCACTTCGTACCCAACCTGACCATCGGGCCACCGGTCGTGGCGTCCCTACGCAGGCACACGGGGCTCTTCTTCGACTGCCACCTGATGATGACCGATCCCGGGGCCTATCTGGAGGCCTTCCGCCGGGCCGGGGCCGATGGCTGCACGGTCCATGTCGAGGTGGGAAACACGGCCACGCTGCTCGACCAGGCCAAGGCGCTCGGATTGCGGGCCGGGCTGGCCATCAACCCTGAGACCCCCTACGAGGCCATCGACCCTCATCTGGCCCAGGCCGACCTGATCCTGTGCATGACGGTCCACCCCGGCTTCGGGGGCCAGTCCTTCATGGACGAGGTCCTGCCCAAGATCGCCCGGACCCGCCAGGAGCTCGACCGCCGGGGCCTGGCCGCTGAGCTCGAAGTGGACGGGGGCATCGATGAGAGGACGGCGCCTCTGGTGGTGGGGGCGGGGGCCCGTGTCCTCGTGGCCGGGTCGGCCGTCTTCGGGGCCGAACGTCCCTGGGAGGCGGCCCGCCGGATCCGCCTGGCGGGCGAGAAAGCCCTGCCGGGAGCCCCGGTAGACTTGTGATCCCATGACGTCGTCCCCGAATCTGTCGCCCGATCGGGGTGACCGGGGCGAGGACCTCGATGTCATGCGGCGGGCGCTGGCCCTGGCCGCCACGGTGCGGACCACGACCGCCCCCAATCCCTGGGTCGGATGCGTGGTCGTCTCCGGCGGACGCTGGTACGAAGGCGCCACCGAGCCCCCCGGGGGACCCCACGCCGAAGTGGTGGCCCTGGCCGCCGCCGGCGACCGAGCCGCCGGCGCCACCCTGTACACGACGCTCGAACCCTGTGCCCACCAGGGCCTGACCCCTCCCTGCACCGGCGTCATCGTGGCCTCGGGGGTGACCCGGGTGGTGGTGGCCGTCCTCGATCCCGACCACCGGGTATCGGGTCGGGGCGTCGACGAGCTGCGCCGGGAGGGGATCGAGGTGGTGGTGGGCGTGGGAGCCGACGAGGCCAGCGAGCTGCTCGCCCCCTATCTGAAGCACCGTCGCACGGGCCGGCCCTGGGTCGTGCTCAAGCTGGCCGCCACCCTCGACGGCCGTATCGCGGCACCCGACGGGACCTCACGCTGGATCACCGGCGAGGAGGCCAGGGCCGACGCCCACCGCTTGCGGGCCGCGTCCGACGCCGTGCTCGTCGGTGCCGGCACCATACGGTCCGACGATCCCGAGCTCACCGTCCGCACCGACCCCGAACCCGAGCGTCAGCCGCTGCGGGTCGTTCTCGGCCGCATCCCGGCCGACGCCCGCGTCCTTCCCGCCCTTGAGCTGACGGGGGAGCCGGCCACCGTTCTCGACGAGCTCGGGTCCCGGGGGATCCTCCAGGTCCTCGTCGAAGGCGGGGCCCACGTGGCCCACGCCTTCCACCACGACGGCGTGGTCGACCGCTACGTGGTCTATCTCGCCCCCGCTCTCTTCGGCGGCGACGATGCCGGACCGATGTTCGCCGGGGAGGGGGCCTCGACCATGGAGGAACTGTGGCGGGGACGGCTCGTCTCGGTCGTCCGGCTGGGAGACGACCTGCGCGTCGAACTGGAGGCCGCCTGATGGAAATAGCGCGCGTGGAAGACGCCATCGCCGCCATCAGCCGGGGCGAGATCGTGATCGTCGTCGACGACGAGGACCGCGAGAACGAGGGTGACCTGGTCATGGCCGCCCAGGCGGCCACGCCCGAGAAGATCGCCTTCTTCCTGGCCCACACCTCGGGTGTCATCTGCACGCCCATCACCGCCGATCGCGCCGACCAGCTCGAGCTCCCGCTCATGGTGACGGCCAACACCGAATCGCAGCGCACGGCCTTCACGGTGTCGGTGGACTACCGCCACGGCACCTCGTCGGGCATCTCGGCCGAGGACCGCGCCGCCACCATCCAGGCTCTGATCGACCCGCACACCAGGGCCACCGACCTGAACCGTCCCGGGCACATCTTCCCCCTGCGCTACCGGGCCGGCGGGGTGCTCAAGCGGGCCGGGCACACCGAGGCCACCATCGACCTGGTGAAGGCCGCCGGTCTCTATCCGGCCGGTGTCCTGTGCGAGATCGTGTCCGAGGACAAGCAGGGCATGGCCCGCCAGCCCGAGCTGGAAGCCTTCGCCAAGAAGCATGACCTCCTGCTCATCTCGATCGCCGATCTGGTGCGCTACCGCCGCCGCAAGGACAAGCTCGTCCGCCGTATCGCCGGACCGGCGCGTATCCCCACCGAGTTCGGCGACTTCACCGGCTACGTCTACGAGTCGGTCATCGACGGCGAGCACCACCTGGCCATCGTGAAAGGCGACCTGGTGGGCAAGAGCGACGTGCTCGTCCGGGTGCACTCCGAGTGCCTGACCGGCGACGTCCTCGGTTCGCTGCGCTGCGACTGCGGGCCCCAGCTGCACGAGGCCCTGCGTCTCATCGCCGACGACGGGACCGGCGTCGTGGTCTACCTGCGCGGTCACGAAGGCCGCGGCATCGGGCTGGCCCACAAGCTGCGCGCGTACCACCTCCAGGAGCAGGGCCACGACACCGTCGACGCCAATCTGGAACTCGGTCTGCCGGTGGACAACCGCGAGTACGGCATCGGCGCCCAGATCCTCGTCGATCTCGGCGTCACCACCATGCGGCTCATGACCAACAACCCCATGAAGTACGGCGGTCTCGAGGGCTTCGGCCTCGACATCTCGGACCGGGTGCCATTGGCCAACCACGCCAACCCCGAGAACATCGAGTATTTGCAGACGAAGCGCGACCGTATGGGTCACATCATGGAAGGCCTCGATGACGAGTTCTGACGACACAGCCCTGCGTCCCGGTGTTATCGCCGAGGTGGCCCAGAGCGTCGGCGTCTCCTATGAGGGCGAAGCCCGGGGACCGGCCCGGGTGGCCCTCGTCTGCGCCAAGTTCAACGGGGCCATCACCGAACGACTCCTCGACGGTGCCCTCGGCGGACTGAAGGACCACGATGTGACGCTCGACACCGTCCACGTGGCCTGGGTGCCCGGCGCCGTCGAGTTGCCGCTGGCCGCCTCGCGTCTGCTGTGGACGGGTGACTATGACGCCGTGATCGCCCTCGGGGCCGTCATTCGGGGCGACACCGCCCACTTCGACTTCGTGGCCGGCGAGTGCGCCGCCGGGGTGCAGCGCGTCGCCCTCGACACCGGCGTGCCGGTCATCTTCGGCGTTCTCACCACCGACACCGTGGCCCAGGCCCAGGAGCGCGCCGGCCCGGGCGCCACCAACAAGGGTTACGAGGCGGCCGTCACCGCCCTCGAGATGGTGAGGTTGCTGGAGCTCCTGCCCACAATCCCTGACGACCAGCTCCCCGGCGACGACCAGTCCACGGACGGATACTGATGCTGCGCCTCGTCCTGCCCAAGGGCTCGCTCGAGAAGGCCACCATGCAGCTCTTCGCCGACGCCGACCTGGCCGTGGCCCGGGGGTCCGACGTCGAGTACCGGGCGACGATTGACGACCCCCGTGTCGACGAGGTCCGCATCCTGCGCCCCCAGGAGATCCCCCTCTACGTGGCCGACGGCCTCTTCGACCTGGGCATCACCGGCCGCGACTGGATCGAGGAGACCGGGGCCGACGTGCTCTCGCTCGGCACCCTGGCCTACTCGAAGGCCACCGCCAACCCCATCCGGGTCGTCCTGGCCGTGGCCCGAGACTCGGCCGTCACCCAGGTGTCGGATCTGCCCGTCGGTTGTCGCGTCTCCACCGAGTATCCCGAGCTGACCCGGCGCCTGCTCGAGAAGCAGGGCGTCCAGGCCGAGATCCGCCTGTCCTACGGCGCCACCGAGGCCAAGATCCCCGACATCGCCGACGCCGTGGTGGAGATCACCGAGACGGGCCGGGCCCTGGCCGCCGCCGGTCTGCGCGTCGTCGGCACCCTGCTCGAATCCTGCACCGAGCTCATCGCCAACCCGACGGCCGGCGCCGACCCCGTCAAACGCCACGCCATGACCCAGCTCCTCACTCTTCTCCAGGGGACCTTGGAAGCGCGGGGCAAGGTGCTGCTCAAGTTGAACGTGGCGCGGGGCGAGCTCGACCAGGTCGTCGCCGTCCTGCCGTCGCTCAAGGCGCCCACCCTGTCCGAGCTGTCCGGCGGCGGGGGCTTCGCCGTCGAGGCCGTCGTGTCCAAGTCGGACGTGAACGTGCTCATCCCGGCACTGAAGGACAAGGGGGCCACCGACATCATCGAGCTCCCCCTGTCGAAGATCGTCCACTGACACTCTGACGGTGGGGTCTCATTGATGGCGCCGGTGACGAGAACGATCCGCACCGGGGTGGTCGACCAGTTCGACGATGCCCGCGGACTCGGGACCCTGCTCGATGACGACGGTCGCCGCTACGGCTTCCACTGCACCGCCATCGCCGATGGCACCCGCCGTATCGAGGTCGGGGCCCGGGTCACCTTCGTCCTCGCTGCCGGCCATCTCGGTCGCGTCGAGGCCCGCCAGATCATGCAACCGACCGGCTGACTCGCTGTCTCGTTCAAAGATGAGCGGAAATCGCAGACCTGGCGCTCATAAGCCTTCGATCTTCTTGCGCTGCGATTCTTCGGAGTCGGCCTTCAACTCCGCTTCGAGGAACGTCATGGCCTTGATGAACGAGGCGCGTTCGTCGGGACTAAGCCGGTCGAGGGCGCGCTCCATCGGAGCGCCGGCGCCGTCGATCCAGGAGCTGGAAACGGCGGCCCCGGACGGTTTCGGACGTGGCGAACCTGCTCGTGACCGAGGGTCGCCGGTTCAGACACCCGAAGACGTCTGAGACGGGCCTCGTTATGGGTCGGGGGACTGCGGGTCCGGACCACCGGCCGGGGCGTTCACCATCTCGCTGATCTGGACGTAGGTCAGCCGGATCTGGGCCAGGGCGTCGAGCAGTGACGTCTCGGCCTCCCCCAGGCGCCCGGCCAGTCCCCCGACGATCGCCCCCAGGGCGTCGACGGCCAGACGGGCCTCGTCGAGGTTGGGGGGCTGCTGGGACAGGTGGATGGCGGCCAGCTCGAAGAGGCCGTAGGCGTGGTTGGCCACCACCACCTCGGCCGGCGTCGACACCAGTTGGCTCCGCAGTTCGTCGAGCCGGGCGGCCAGCGCCTCGCGCTCCTCGGGGCCCAGATCATCGACGTCGTACCCGTCAATATCGGGCCTGTCTCCGGCGGGCCCACCGTCACCGCCACCGCCGTCCGGCGGGCCGCCGCCAGAGGGTGCCGACGACGTTTCCCGGCCGACCCGGTGCTCACCTTCAGGTGTCCAGAGACTGCTCACCCCTGGTAGCGTAGAGGCTCAAGTGAACAGGGAAGCGGGGTCGCACTTTTCGTGCACCCCCACCCGGCCACCACGGGAGTGGTGCGTCGGGTCACGGTGGTCCGACATGGACACCACGGGCAGCGGTCGCGCTTCCAACGAGGGCTCCGGGGAGACCTGGCGTCCACAATGACGGGAGAGATGCCGCATCGCCACCACCACGACCACCGGTGAGCCCAGGATCAACGACCGCATCCGCGCACGAGACGTGCGCCTGGTGGACCCCGATGGCCTTCAGCTCGGGATCCGGCCATTGCCCGAAGCGTTGACCCTCGCCCGACAGCTCGATCTGGATCTGGTGGAGGTCGCCCCGCAGGCGAATCCACCCGTCTGCCGCATCATGGACTACGGGAAGTTCAAGTTCGATGCGGCCCAGAAGGCCAAGGAATCGCGACGGAAGACCACCAGCGTCGGGATCAAGGAGATGAAGTACCGACCGAAGATCGGGATCGGTGACTTCAACACCAAGACCCGTCAGGTGATCAAGTTTCTCGACGAGGGCCACAAGGTCAAGGTCACGATCATGTTCCGGGGGCGAGAGGTCTTCCATCCCGAACTGGGCAAGAACATCCTGGATCGCCTGGCTCTGCAGGTCGACGGGATGGCCCGGGTGGAGGCCGAACCCCGGTTGGACGGCCGCAACATGGTGATGGTGCTGGCACCCGACAAGCGGGCCAAGCAGTCGGCGGCGGCCCGGGCGCCGAAGGACGAAGGTAGTGACACGGCGGCTCCGGCTCCGGCCCGGGTGGCCCAGACAGAGGTCCAAGAACCACCGGTGGCCGAACCGGCGGTGGCGGCGACACCGGCGGTAGCGACACCAGCGGTAGAGACAGCTGGACCGATCGCCAACGGGGCGGCCGGATCCAACGCAGAGGTATCGACGGGCGGCACCTCGGTCCCGGTCGAGGAGGGGACCTGAGATGCCGAAGATGAAGACCGACCGGGGGGCCGCCAAGCGGTTCAAGATCACCGGGACGGGCAAGATCCGTCGACGCAAGGCCAACCGGTCGCATCTGCTCGAGAAGAAGTCGTCGCGACGGACCCGTCGCCTCGGTCGGGAGATAACGGTGGCCAAGGCGGACACGCGCGAGATACGGCGGCTCCTCGGCCGCTAGCGCCCCCGGGCGCAGCCGCCCGCTCCGGACAGCCAGGAGACGGGCGGTCGTGGTGGTCCACGGACCACTTCGAACAACGAATCGATCGCATTGAAGGGAGTTGGACATGGCCAGGGTGAAGCGCGCCATCAACGGCAAGAAGCACCGCGATGCCATCCTCGAGCAGGCGCAGGGTTATTACGGCAACCGCAGCCGGAGCTTCCGCTCCGCCAACGAAGCGGTCATGCACTCGCTGCAGTACGCCTACCGCGACCGGCGGGCCCGCAAGGGTGACTTTCGCCGGCTGTGGATCCAGCGCATCAATGCCGGGGCCCGGGCCAACGGCCTCAGCTACAGCCGGCTCATCGCCGGCCTGCGTCACGCCGACATCACGGTCGACCGCAAGGTCCTGGCCGACCTGGCCGTGACCGACCCCGACGCCTTCGCCCAGCTGGTCGGCCTGGCCAAGGCGGCCCTGCCCCCCACACCGGCACCGGCGGCAGCCACGGCGGCCGCCGTCGGGGCCGAGACGGTCGACGCCCCCTGACGCAGCTCGGCCTGCGCCACCAACGGGTCCAGCGCCTGCGCCGGCTCGTCCGGCGCCGCAGCGTCCGTCAGTCCGAAGGCGTCTTCGTCGTCGAGGGAGCCAAGCTCCTCATCGGCGCCCTCGAGGCCGGGGCCGAGGTGGAAGCCGTCTTCGTCGGCACCGGGGAGACGGCTCAGTCCCCGGCCGTGGCCGACGCCCTCGAACGGGCCCGGGGTAAAGGCGTCCGGATCTTCGAGCTCGGTCCCGGCGTGGTGGAGCGGGTGGCCGACACGGTCACCCCCCAGCCGCTCCTGGCTGTCGTCCGTACCCCCGGGGCCGTCCTCGACGACCTCGCCGCTGCCACCTTCGTCGTCGTCTGTGTCGACGTCCGTGACCCGGGCAACGCCGGCGCTGTCATCAGGAGCGCCGATGCCGCCGGCGCCGACGGTGTCGTGTGCTGCGCCGGCACGGTCGACCCTTTCAATCCGAAGACGGTCCGGGCCTCGGCCGGATCGGTTCTCCATCTGCCGGTGGTGGCCGGGGCCGACCCCGGTGACGTGCTCGACACCCTGGCCGGGCGGGGGATGCGGTGCCTGGCGGCGGTGGCCCACGGGGGGACCCCCTACACCGAGGTCGATCTGGTCGGCCCTCTGGCCCTCGTCCTCGGGAACGAAGCCGCCGGCCTGCCCGATGAGCTCGGCGCCAGGCTGGAGCACCGGCTCACGATCCCCATGGCCGGTCGGGCCGTGTCGCTCAACGTCTCGATGGCGGCGGCCGTGCTGTGCTTCGAGGTGCGTCGGGCCCGTTCCCGCCCGCTCTAACCTGCTGCCCATGGAAGAGGCCCCGTGATGAGCGACCCCGGTGACGCCGACGCCTCTCTGGTGGCGACGGCCACGGCCCGGTTGACAGCGACGAGCTCGCTCGACACATTGGTCGAGGTTGAAGCCGAGCTTCTCGGCAAGCGGTCGACATTGGCGGCGGCACAGAAGGCGCTCGGTGGGCTCGAGCCTGAGCAACGTCGTGAGGCCGGTCTGCGTCTGCAGACGGTGCGCAAGCAGATCGAGGCCATCGTGGCCGAGCGCCGGGCCGCACTGGAGCAGACGGCGCGCGCCGACCGGCTGGCGGCCGACCGGTTTGATCTCACCGAAGTGCTCGCATCCGAGGTGCCGTGGCGGGGACATCTCCACCTCGTCCAACGGACCCGCGACGAGCTCGAGGACGTCTTCGTGGGCATGGGCTTCGCCGTGGCCGAAGGTCCCGAGGTGGAGACGGACTGGTACAACTTCGAAGCCTTGAACATGCCGCCGGCCCATCCGGCCCGAGGCATGTGGGACACGCTCTACCTGAACCTGGGTGAGCCGGAGACGGTTGTGCTGCGGACCCACACCTCCCCGGTCCAGATCCGGCTCATGCAGACCCAGGCCCCGCCCATCTACGCCGTGATGCCCGGGCGCTGCTACCGCCGCGACACGCCCGACGCCCGCCACATCCCCACCTTCAACCAGATCGAGGGTCTGGTCATCGACCGCGGCATCTCCTTCGCCGATCTGGCCGGGACCATCGAGACCTTCACCACCGCCTACTTCGGGCCCGACACCCACTCTCGGCTGCGGCCCTCCTACTTCCCGTTCACCGAGCCCTCGGCCGAGTACGAGATCACCTGCACCATCTGCGGAGGTGACGGCTGCCGGACCTGCTCGCACACGGGATGGATCGAACTGGGGGGCTGCGGCATGGTCGATCCGGCCGTCTTCGCCGCGGTGGGACTCGACGACGAGCAATGGTCTGGCTTCGCCTTCGGTTTCGGCATCGACCGCTGCGCCCAGATGCGCCACGAGATCCCCGACATGAGGGTTCTGCTCGAGAACGATGTCCGCCTGCTGCGGCAGATCTGAGGACCGGTGCTCGTCCCCTTGTCATGGTTGCGTGACTTCGCCCCTTTCGAGGGCGATCCCACGTCCCTGGCTGCCACCCTCGACGATCTCGGCCTCGTCGTCGAGGGAGTGAGGCATGTGGGCAAGGGCCTGGAAGACGTCGTGGTGGCGCGGGTTCTCGAGATCGCCGCCATCCCCGGTGCCGACAAGATCCGTCAGGTGATGGTGGACGCCGGCGACGGTGAACCGCTCTCGGTCGTCTGCGGGGCCTGGAATTTCGCCGTCGGCGACCTCGTCCCCCTGGCTCCCGTCGGGGCCGTGCTCCCCGGGGACTTCGCCATCGCCAAGCGCAAGATGAAAGGGGTCGTGTCGAACGGGATGCTCTGCTCGGCGGCCGAGCTGGAGCTGACCGAGGACCACGACGGCATCCTCGTCATCGGCCCGAACGAGCCGGACGGGACGGCGAAGCCCACTGCCGGTGGGTACCGCGTACCGGCGCCCGGTGAGCGCTTCGTCGACGCCCTCGGCATCGTCTCCGACGTCGTCTTCGACATCGCCGTCGAGGCCAACCGCCCCGACGCCTGGTGCATGGCCGGGGTGGCCCGCGATCTGGCCGCCCGGTTGCGGCTTCCTTTCACCATGCCCGAGGCGCCGTTCCCGCCCCCAGGGGCACCGGCGGCCGGATCCCCGATCACGATCGTGGTGGTCGACGACGATCTCTGTCCGCGCTTCACGGCCCGGGTCCTCACCGGCGTCGAGGTACGGCCCTCGCCCGACTGGGTGGCGCGCCGGCTCACCCTGGCCGGGATGCGACCCATCAACAACGTCGTCGACGCGTCGAACTACGTGATGCTCGAGCTCGGGCAGCCCACCCATCCCTACGACCTCGACCAGGTGGCGGGCCACGGGCTGCGCGTGCGCGCCGCGCAACAGGGGGAGAAGGTGACCACGCTCGACGGTGTGGAGCGGACACTCGGAGACAGGGCCATCGTCCCTTCCGACGATCGCCGGGACTGCGTCATCTGTGACGCCACCGACGTTCCCATCGGTATCGGCGGCATCATGGGGGGCGGGAGCACCGAGATCTCGGTCACCACCTCCCGGGTGCTTCTCGAGGCCGCCTACTTCACGCCCATGGCCATCGCCCGCACCACCAAGCGCCTGGGGATCCGCAGCGAGGCGTCGGCCCGCTTCGAGCGCGGCTGCGATCCCGAGGGCATCGACCGCGCCGCTCTGCGTCTGTGCGAGGTCCTCGGGGCCACGGCCGGACCGCAGTTCGGGGTGAGCCCCGACGTCATCGACGTGAGAGGCCCGGTACCGGTACCGAGCCAGATCCCGGTGCGCACGGCCCGGGTCAACGACATCCTCGGGAGCGCCCTGGACGACGACGCCGTGGCGGGTTACCTCGAGCCCATCGGTTTCGGGTGCGGACGTCGTGGTCCGGGTGAGCTCGACGTCACCGTGCCCACCTTCCGTCCCGACACCACCCGGGAGATCGACGTCATCGAGGAGGTGGCCCGCCACCTCGGATACAGCACCTTGCCCCGCCGCCGGCCCGCCGCCCCGCAGGTCGGGCGTCTCACCGAATACCAGGCACGGCGGCGCCAGGCGCGGATCGTGGTGGCCGGCTTCGGGGCCCACGAGGCGTGGACACCGTCGCTCTTGGCACCGGGGGACCACGGCCGGGCCGGTCTGGGCGACGGCGGTGTCGAGGTGGCCAACCCTCTGACGCCCGACGAGACGGTGCTCCGGCGCAGCCTGCTGCCGGGCCTGTTGAAAGCGCTGGCCTTCAACGCCGACCGACGTCACAACGACGTGCGTCTGTTCGAAATCGGCCACGTATTCCCCCCGCCCGACGCGGCGCGTGTGCAGCGGGCTTTCGCCCGGACCGGCGACACCGTCATCGACGAGCGCGAGATGGTGGCCGTGGCCTTCGCCGGCACCGATGATGACGCCCGCACCGCCGTAGGGGCATGGCTGGCCCTGGCCGACGCCCTCGGCGTGGAGCGGGTCGATCTCGTCCAGTCGTCTGTGGACCCGGGCGGATCGGGCCACGGCGACGGTCTGCACCCCTCGCGCGCCGGGCGGCTCGTCGACGCCGACGACGGCGGCGTGATCGGCGCTGTGGGCGAAGTGGACCCGGCGGTGGTGGCCGCTTTCGGGCTCGACTCCGAGCGGCAGCGGGTCGGTTGGATGGAGGTCGATCTGGATCGACTGCTGCACGGGGCGCGTCGTCGCCCGGTGGTAGCACCGATCAGCCGTTTTCCCTCGAGCGACGTGGACCTCGCCTTCGTGGTCGACGACACCGTCCCTGCGACCGAGGTGGCCAAGTCGCTGCGCCGCGCCGGCGGCGAGTTGCTCGAGTCACTGGAGCTCTTCGATGTCTACCGGGGACCCGGTGTGTCTGCCGGTGCGCGCAGCCTCGCCTACCGGCTGCGTTTCTGCGCCCTCGACCACACGCTCACCGACCAAGAGGTGCAGGAGTTGCGTCAGCGCTGCATCGAGGCCGTCGAGAGTTCACACGGGGCGCAGCTGCGGGGTTGAGCGGGGGGGCGATGTGCGGTGCCGGGCCCACCGGGGTACCGTCGCCACCGATGGCCACTGTCGTCACCTCGCCGTCGCCTGTCGTCGGGCGACCTCCCGAGCACCGAACGCAGCGCCGCCGCACCATCATCGTGGTGGGGGCGGTCCTGGTGATCGTGGTGGCGGTCGTGGGGGTGTGGTCGGTCACACGCACGACCGCTCCGGGACCGCCGTCGAGCCGCCTGGGCATCACCGAGAACCGCGCCGTGCCGCCGTCGGTGCTCGGTATCCCGCTGGTGAACGAGCACGGGCAGACGACGACGCTCGACGCCTTCCGGGGCAAGATCGTGGTGCTCACCTCTTTTCTCACCTCGTGCCAGGAGACCTGCCCGCTCACCACCGGGGCCTTCCTCGACATGCAGCGGGACCTGGTGGCGGCCGGCATGGCCGGGAAGGTCGTGTTCATCGAGGCCAGCGTCGATCCCGGGCGTGACGTCCCTGAGCGCCTGGCCGCCTATGCCCATGTCACCGGGGCCAACTGGCCGTTGCTCACGGGGACACCGACGAACCTGGCCGCCCTGTGGCACTACTTCGGCATCTACTACCAGAAGGTGAAAGAGGGCAGCCCGCCCGGCATCGACTGGCAGACCGACCGGCCCTACACCTATGACGTGAACCATTCCGACGGCTTCATCGTGTTCGACCAGACGATGCACGAGCGCTTCGTCACCGGCGCCGCCCCGAACCTCGGACGCCACACGCTGCAGGGGAGCCTCCAGGACATGCTCGACGCCCAGGGATTGAAGAACCTCGATCATCCGGCGGGCGACGCGTGGACGATCCCCGAGGGACTCGAGGCCATCGGCTGGGTGGCCGGGCGCACCATTGCCTCCGTGAACTGATGTAATCACCGTGCTCCCGGCCGACGTCATCTCTCCACCCGTCGAGTTGCATGCCCTGCTCACGGCGTGGCAGACAGACACCCTGAGCCTCGTGTCCCTGGCCATCGAGCTGGCTCTGGGCGCCTGGTACGTGGTGTCGGTCCGCCGGCTGGCGGCCCGGGGCCGGAGCTGGTCGCGCTGGCGCACGGCGTCGTTCTTGTCGGGCATCGCCCTGGTGATCATCGCCGTGCAGTCGGGTCTGGCCTCCTACGACGACCAGGTGTTCTGGGTCCACGTCATTCAGCACCTGCTGCTGATGAACTTCGCCCCCATCCTCCTGGCCCTGAGCGCCCCGGTGACGCTCGCCTTGCAGGCGTCGAACCGGTTGACGCAACGCGTCCTGCTGGGGATCCTCCATCACCCCGTGGTCGAGGCCCTCACCAATCCGTTCGTCGTGGTGATCATGGCCTACGGCACCATGCTCGTGTATTTCCTGAGTCCCTTCTACAACTTCTCGCTCGAGCATCCGCTGGTGCACGACCTGACGCATCTCCACTTCCTCGTCTCGGGCTCTCTGTTCTGGTGGCTCGTGGTCGGGCGCGACCCGTCGCGCTGGCGCCTGTCGTACCCGGCCAAGCTCGGATTCCTGGCTGTCGGGATCCCGGTCAACGCCATCCTCGGTGTCTCACTCACGGGAGCCACGGTCTCCATCGCACCGCACTTCCACACGCTGGGCGACACCCACGTGGGGGGATCGATCCTGTGGGTGGTGGGAGAGCTGACGTCGCTCATCGCCCTGGGCATCGTGCTCTACCATTGGATGCAGTACGAGGAACGCGAGGCCGTACGCGCCGACCGCCGAGCCGATACGGCGGCAGCCACGGCGGCGGCGGCAGTGACGGCGGCATCGCCGGCGCACAACGGGTCCACCGGTCCTCCATCGAATCTGTGATCTGCTCTGGTCGGTGCGAGTCCTCCACGTCATCGGCCGGATGAACGTCGGGGGTCCGGCGGCGATCCTGACTGCACTCCTGGACAACCCCGACATGGACGTCCATGCCCTCGTGGGCGAAGTGGGGGCCGGCGAGGCGGACTACCTCCTGCTACGGGCACCGTCGGCCACCGTCATCCGCGTGCGCGGTCTGGGTCCCGCCGTACGGCCCACCGACGACCTGCGGGCGCTGGGCGAGATCATCGGGCAGATGCGACGGCTGCGCCCGGACATCGTCCATACGCACACGGCCAAGGCCGGGGTCCTCGGTCGGGTGGCGGCCTCGGTGACCGGGGTCAAAGCCCGCGTCCATACGTTCCATGGCCATCTGCTGCACGGCTACTTCACCCCGGCCGTGACCCGGAGCATCGTCGTGGCCGAGCGGGCCCTGGCCACCGTCACCGACCGGATGGTGGCGGTGGGGGAGAGCGTGCGCGACGAGCTCCTGGCCGCCCGCATCGGCATGCCCGCCCAGTACGTCGTCATCCCGCCCGGCGTGGCCCTGCCCGCACCGGCGCCGGACCGGGACCGGGCGCGCGCCGCCCTCGGGCTCCCGACGAACGGTGCCGTCGTCGCTTACGTCGCCCGACTGACGAAGGTGAAGCGACCGGACCGGATGATCGGGGTGGCCCGGGCCCTCCCCGAGGTGACGTTCGTGGTGGCCGGTGACGGGCCCCTGCGAGCCGAGACCGCAGCAGCGGCGCCGCCCAACGTGCGCTTCCTCGGGTGGCGGGCGGACATCGAGAACGTCTACTCGGCGGCTGACCTGACCCTGTTGACGAGCGACAACGAAGGCATGCCGGTGACCCTGATCGAAGCCGCTTTGTGCGGAGTACCGGCCGTGGCCACCATTGTGGGGAGCACGGCCGAGGTGGTCCTCGACGGCCGCACGGGGCTGACGGTGGCGCCCGAGGTCGCAGCCCTGGCCGAGGCCGTGCGGGGACTTCTGGCCGACGACAGCCGGCGCCGCCAGATGGGCGCCGAGGCACGCCAACGGGCCGGGGACGCCTTCAGCATCGAGAGGATGACAGCGGCGCACACGGCCCTCTACGAATCGCTCATGGCGACCCCCCCGGCCCGGCGTAGACGGCTGCTCTGACCCCGGATCCGGGAGGCGGGAAGGGCGCCGGCGCCCCTTCTCTCTCCCGCTACGTGGGCGGCAGCCCGAGTTGGGCACGGGTGGTGTCCACGTTCATGTGGAACCGCTCGTAGTCGAGCAGGACTTTGCGACCCAGGCTGGCCGAGTCCTTGAATGACGCCTTCGCCGCCGCTCGATAGTCATCGACGACCAGTTCATCGGAGCGTACGAGCTGCTGGATATCGGCCTCGCCCGAGGCAGGCCAACTCTGGCGGAGAATGACGGCATTGAAACCGGAGAAGGCGAGGACGACCTGACCGGCCGCTCGACGCCGTTGCCCGAGGGACAGGGGCTCGTGCGAGGCGGCCAGGCCAATGTCGATCCGGTAGAGATCGGAGTCGAACCGGGCGGCATCGCTCAAGTACTGCTTGGCCGCTCCCTGTGCCGACGGCAGGGCGAAGGCATCGTCGCTGAAGACGGTCGGGACGAGAAAGACACCACCGAATCCGGACAGGGCCTGAGCGTTGTCGTAGGGCAGCGTCGGAATGCGACTGTCGATCTTCACGTCGGAGAACCGCACGATGGTCGTGACCGGGTAGGGCAGGTCCTGGGCCGAATTGAGCGATGGGGGTGGGTCCTCCTGCAGCCATTGACCCTGGACAAAGTGTGTGTGCTCGGCGAAGTGGGTCCGGATGGTCTGCGACCAGTTCTCGGTGAGGTCGTCGATACGAAGGATCCAGTCCGTCGGGGTCTGGGTCATGGACGCCGAGATGGTGTCGTTGGTCCCCACCGCCCTGATCGACTGGGCTTCGAAGCGAAGCGCAGTGTCGCTCCAGAAGGCTTCGTACGCGGCCGGGCCCGGTGTGAACCGCTGCTCGGTGATCCCGATCTGCAGGAAGGCATCGTTGGACGAACTCTGGGCTCCGATCCATGTCGATGCCGACACACCCTGTTCGTTGTTCAGGATCGCCGGGACCACCCACTGGGCGCTGATCGAGATGGTCGTTCCGTACCAGCTGTACCCTCCGAAACCCGTGAAGGGTGTTCTCGGAATGGGGATGGTGGAGGTGCCGGCGTTTGTCGGCCCGGGCACCGCGCTAGTGGTGGCGGCTGAGAGGACAGCGGCCCCAGCGATGAGAACCATCATGGCTGTGAGCAGGCTCCAGGGCACCCAGGTCGATGGCTTGCCCACGGATCCAGCGTACGCGCCCACGGCGCCGTTCGGGCGTCTTCTCGTCAGATCAGTCGTCCCTCGGATCTGCTCAGGAGTTCGCCATCCTTTCCACCACCGACTCCGGCAATGTGTGGATCGGTCATCACGTTGCCACCGACGTCAATCCGATCAGCGTTGCCTGTCCATCGGCCGCTGCTTGTTTTGCCACCGGCTTCGTCGGACCAGCCGACGAAAACATCGGCGGAGACGTGGGCAGCATTCTGAGGACGACCGACCTGGGAGCGACGTGGAGCGAACAGACGGTCTCCCCTGAGACTGGGATCGTCGCCAGCATCGCCTGCCCGTCAGCAACCATCTGTTTCGCCGTGGGCCAGGGGACGGACGACGTTGGCGGTCTGATCCTGAGGGCCGGAACTCTCGAGCGCCAGAACCCGTGCTTCAGAGAAACCCTGCTCAAGTGATGATCGGGGCACCTTCGGGCGTGCTCTTGCCTAACATGGATGTGAGGCCGGCCGACGATTCTGGCGCGAGTGGAGGAGGGGAGCCGACCAGATGAATTCCCCGTCAGCCTGGGAGTACGCCGGCGTCCTGATCTGCTGTATCGGCTTCACCGTCTTCCTCACCCCTCTGGCCCTGCGTCTGGCCCGCCGTCGCAACCTGGTGGATATGCCGGGGCCGGGAAAGTCGCATACCGAGGCGGTTCCGTATCTGGGCGGTGTCGCCATCGTGGTTGCCTTTTCTCTGGTGATCCTGGCGGCGGGACTGCTTCGTCCCAACGGCGCCAACACCAAGGCGCTGATCGTGACACTGGGTCTCGGAGTGGGACTTGCCGTGTTGGGTCTCGTGGACGACCTGCGGCGCCTGCCCGTCTGGTTCCGAATCGCCGTAGAAGTCGGTGCCGGCGTCGTCGTCTATGCCACCGGCACACGGGCACACCTGGCCGGTGCCGGGTTCGGGTTGGACGCCGTGGTCACAGTGGCCTGGGTGGTGGGCATCACCAACGCTTTCAACCTCCTGGACAACATGGACGGCCTTTCGGCCGGGGTGGCCGCCATCGCATCGTTCTGGCTGTTCGTGGTGGGCGTCGTCAACGGGCAGTACTTCGTGGCCGTTCTGTCCCTGGCCCTGGTGGGTTGTGCGGCCGGGTTCCTGCGTCACAATCACTTTCCGGCCCGCATCTACATGGGCGATGCCGGCAGCCTCTACCTCGGCTTCGTGTTGTCGGTCCTGGCCCTTCATCTCCGTTCCTACCAAAGTCTCCGCCTGACCTTCCTGGTGCCGGTGATGGTGCTGGCCGTGCCCATCTTCGACACCTCCCTGGTCGTCGTGGCCAGGGCGTTGAACCATCGCAGCCCGTTCCACGGCGATCGCGACCACACCAGCCACCGTTTGGTGTTCGTCGGGCTCCCGGTTCCGGGCGCTGTCGCACTCATCTATGCCTTCACCATGGCAACGGGCTGGCTCGGTGTGATCATGTCCCAGCTCTCGCGTGGAACAAGCTTTCTGTTGGCCGGCTGGGTGGGCTCCATCGCCTTGTTCCTCGGCGTCATGCTCGGCATGGTGCCCGTCTATGAGACGAGCCGTCGGCGTCACTACATGCTCCAGGAAGTGAAGTCGCACGAGCCGGACCCGACCCCGCATTCCGCGCCGGAGATGACGCCGCGCGCTGATCCCGCTCCCGAGGACCGCAGCGCCTAAACCGTCAGCTTCCGAGCGGCTTCTCGGCCTCTTGAATGGATCGGTGCAGCTGGGTGTTGAAGGGATCCTCTTGGAGGGCTCGGCGAAGAGCGCTCAGCGCTGCGTGGAGGAGAGGCTCTGAATGCACCAGGTTCGCCTCGGAGGCGAGCGCATCACCGTATTCCTCCTGGGCGAACGAGTTGGAGCCGTCGAGGGCCACGTCTTGCCGTAAGTAGGAGACGGCAGCCTCGATGAGAGGGAGTGCGTCGGAGGCCTTGGGATTCTGCTGAAAGGCGGCGGCGGCCGCGTCCCCGAGGGTTTCGAAGTAGCTCGGCTCCCAGGGGTTCAGCTGAGTCGCCTTCACGACGGCGGCCTGCGTGCCCACCCGGGCGTCGTGGTCCGCCCTCCAGAGGGCGTCGGTCCTCCAGACGGTCAATCCCACGGCGGTCAGCCCGAGAGCCCCGGCCACAGCGGTGGCGGTCAGGCGGCGCAGGTCGTTCTGAACCCGAGCCGTCGAGCGCCCATACGCCCCGACCGTTGCCACCAACGCGGGATACCGGGAGTCCTTTTCGGCTGGGGGCTCCTCGGCGTCGGGCGATGAGCCCCCGAACCCAAAGGGAAGACGAACCAATCTGGAAGCGGGCCAGACATGGCGATTCACGATCCCCAACAGACCGAGCACCGTGAAGAGCATGAAGAGGGTTCCGACTTGCTCGACGTCGAAGGACGCCTGCACGAAGTACGCCACGAGCGCAGCGACCAGGCCCGCGACCAGATACCGGTGGGCCTCGGCCGATGTCGGTCCGGGACTCTCGGTCGTCTCCGAGTCTGTGGCGCTCGCCCGGTAGGACATCCATGCCCGTATCCCCCACACGATGCCAAAGACGAACAAGGCCACGATCAGGATAAGGCCGGGAATACCTTCGTTCGCCAGCCACGAGAGGAAGATGTTGTGAGCGCTATTGACGAAGAAGGTGCTACCGAGAACCTTGGCCAGAGACGCACTCTGGTACTGGGCATACGTGACCGCGTAGGTGTCGGGTCCGGTTCCCACGAGTGGATGGTGAGCAGCGAGATGGAGTGCCGCCGACCAGTAGCCGTAGCGCTGTGACACGGAACTGCCTGAGCCGAACTTCAACAAGGCCGAAGCCTTGGCGCCGAGGAAGCGGCTGCCACCGGCGATGAGGGCAACGGCGAGGACCAATCCACCTCCGGCCACGAGGCCTGTCGTCCGCGCCCTCGCCTGGAGTCTCGGGAGCAGTCCGACGACAAGGATCGCTCCTGCTACCAATCCCCCCAACCACGCCCCCCGGGCGGCAGTCTGCAACACGAGCACCAGGAGGACGGCGACCCAACCCCACAACAGGACCCGCAGCCATCGCTGCCGGGCCAGGATCGCCGTCACCACCCCGAGAGGTAGGACGGTCACAAGAAATCCGCCTAAGTGATTGGGATTTCCGAAGCTGGCGAAAACATTGTGGAAGGTGGCATTCCACTGGACGAAGTCCGGATTCGAGCCTTTGTCTATGTCGAAGCCATAGATCTGGATGCCGCCGTACACAAGGACCGGCACCGCCGCCGCCACGACCACCCTGAACAACACCGGAAGCGCATCGGAATTGAAGGACTCGGCCAGGGCGGAGGCCAGAACGGCGAGAGCGGCTATGAGAATGAGACCCTCGTAGGAGCCATGGCGACCGAGAAAGCTCTGTCGAGGCTCGACGCTCGTCAATGTCGTGACGCCGAACCACACGACGATGGCGACAAAGACCCATTGAAAACCGTTCACCAGCCGCCGGGGACGCCATCCATTCCAGGTGGCATCGACCGCCCATACGCCCACGATGAGGACGGCGGCCACGACCAGCAAGACCAGACGAGGCAGGTCGTCCACATCGACGGTGCTCGGATCGAACAGTGAGGGCATGGCCACCAACACCGCCACGAGAACGACTTGACGAAAGCGGAGTAGAGGATGAGCGGGTCCCACCTCTCGGAGCTGATCGAAGCCGAAGCAAAATGCACCGGCCACGGCCGAAAGAAAGAAGCAGAGCGGCACCGAGCGGATAGCCCCTCCGGCTCTCAGCAGAAAGATTATGACGGTGGCTGCGATCCACACCCACACCCACGCCGGCAAGGAGGGAATCCCCGGGCGAGGAGAGGTCGCCGCTCGCCGCTGCTGGGGAGCCGGCCTCTGCTCGATCCGTCGTTGCGGAGGGCGGGCCTTCGCACGTGATGTCTTCTTCGAGGCAGGCACCACCTCAAGATACTTGCGATAGGTCAGGACTGTCCGGGACCAGCATATTCGAGGCGATCGACAGCGGGCCGGGGAGGAATTGGCTCGGCAGTGCTTCCGGCCGGGTCGCAGGGGTCTCGAATCGACTCTGGAGAGCTAGGCCGGGGCCAGCCCGGCAAGGCATCGAGTCGTACTGATCTCAGATCCGACCCAGGGCGCATAGGGCACGGTATGCGACATCGTCAACCCGCCTTTGGCGGAACGCCGGTCCAGTCAGGGCGTAGCGGACGCGGCCCGTGACCGATGCTTGGGCCTTCACAAACCGCGTGAGAGTGGAGAACGCTTCTGGCGTCATCTCCGAGCCGAGTATCTCGAGCAGCTCATCAGCCTGACGCGTGCGCACCCGTTCGTTGCCCGTGGCCAGTTCCTGACGCAGCCGTCGCAGCCACTGTTCAGGGAGCGATGCGGCCAGGCCGATAGAATTGCTGTCGTGTTGACGGTAGAGCACCCAGGTCGAAGGGTCGTAGCGAACGGTGCCCGTTGCCGCAATGACGGCATAGATCCACCAATCGTGCATCACCGGCCAACGCGGGATCCTACGAAAGAGGTGCAGGGCGGCTCGATTCACCACGATTGTGCAGCCCGTGGCGATGTTCTGCACCAGAGCGTTTTCGAGGGCGGGGCCTCGTCGACACGTGCGGTGGACTCCGATCACCTGGAGCTCGTCGTCGACCACCTCGACCGCGCTGCAATACATGGCGGGACCGTCCAGTGCAGACAGCCAAGACGCGGCCCGAGCCAACTTCCCGTCGATCCAGACGTCGTCCTGATCGCAGAGCGCGACATAGTCGATGTCGTCGGCGGTCTCGGACAAGACCTTCAGGTAGCTCTGCGCCGGACCCAGGCGCTCGCCGGCCGCATAGGTCAGCCGGTTGTCGGAGCCCGCGAGGTCGCTCAGAAGACTCAAGGTTGCGTCCGTCGACCCGTCGTCGCGGATACACAGTTCGACTTGGACGTCACGTTGGATCTGGACGCTCTCTATTTGTTGACGCAGGAAGCGGGATCCGTTGTGGGTCGACAACAGCACCCGAAATCGGTCTGGCACGTGTGGCGATGCGCCTATCATGTCAGCATCTCCGGCGATCTCACTGCGGTGGAACAATTGACACGGAGTTCCGCCCTTCAGAATCCGCGCCCGCTGATCATTGGGCTGATAGTACCGTGATCTCTATCGAGAGGACCGTCTGCCAGTCGGTCGTCACCTTGGTCCGTCAATGTCGTGTTCGTGACGCCTCGGTCCTGATCGACATCGGATGTGGTCTCGGAGCGGTGGCGGAACTTGTGCGCGACCAAGGTCTCACCTACATCGGATTCGGCGTCGATACGTCGGGGCTCGCCGACCTCGAAGCTCGAGGTTTCGAGGTTGAGCAGGTCGACCTTCTCGATGTAGATGAAGCGCTGGCGGCGATACGGAAGAAATCGGCCTCCCGCGGTCTGGCCGCCATCGTCATGATCGACGTCCTGAGCCACCTCTCGAATGGTGCAGACCTTCTGGGGGGGCTAGCCCAGATTGCGTCCGAACCAGGTGGTTGTCCGCTCATCCTTGCCGTTCCGAACGTGACCCATCTCGATATCGGCGCCACCCTGCTCATGGGCCAGTGGGACGTCACCGGGACAGGGGTCCCCGACGCCACCCGCGTCGCCTTCTTCTCGGCCGAGGGACTAAGAAGGACAACGAACGAATCCGGATGGATGCAGATCGCCAGCAACGATGTCGTAGTCCCAGAAAGTGGCCAATGTGATCCTCTCAGGGCACTACCACTTCAGCCTGGCACGCCTTTCCACGACCTGTTGGCGTCGGTGCGCGCACAGGCCTCGGAAGGTGCGGTCGTCAGCGAGTTCGTGCGCGCTTATGAATTTCACGAGTCGAACTCCGAGCCGAGCCCGGACACAAGAATCCCGAGCCCCTTCCTCAGCGTCCTGATGCGCACACAGGGCAAACGAGAAGCAACAATTCAAGAAGCGTTACTGGCGCTGGCGGCCCAGACGAGTCAGAACTTCGAGGTCTTCATCCTGGCCCACGACGTGTCTCGAGACGAGATCGGGAATCTGCGGTACCTGGCTGACGGCTTCGGTGAGAGGTTTTCTGCTCGTGTGCGGGTCATCCCTGTGGATGGGGGCGGGCGGTCTCGTCCTCTCAACGTTGGTGTTGATCTGGCGCAAGGCCGGTATGTGGCGGTCCTCGATGACGACGACATCGTTTTCGGCCACTGGGTGGCGACCTATGAACGGCTCGCCGATCAGGCCTGTGGTCGGATCATCCGATGCGTGCCGGCCGAACAATCTGTGCGACCGATGACGTGGCCAGGAGGACGCGAAGGCTACGAAATCACGAGCAGGCCACGGTGTCCGTGGCCAGAACGATTTGATCTGCTCGATCACCTCTTCGAGAACCGGACGCCCCCTTGTAGCTACGCCATACCGCGTAGCGCGTTTGCCGATCTCGGCATTCGCTTCGACGAAGCACTGCCCGTTCTCGAGGATTGGGACGCGCTTCTGAGAATTGCGGCCTTGAGCGGGGTGGAGGACACCATCGAGGTCACGGCCCTTTGGCGCAAGTGGGACAGAGGTGATTCATCCACATTCGTCCACAGCCATTCGGAGTGGCACAAAGCCAGGAGGGCAGTGATCGCCAAGCTCGATGCCGGGCCTCTGCTGCTCCCGGCGAACTCGGTGACCCGTATTCAGGAGCTGGTGGCGGCCCAGGATCGCACTCGGAGAATCAAGAGGTTGATCATTTGGAGGCTGTCGTTTCCAATTCGTACGGCGAGGCGCCTTAGGCGTCGTGTTCTCAGCCGGACGAACTAGCGACGCGGATGGTCCAATGCCTCGATTGGGTCCCGACCCAAGGTCGTTGTCGCGACGCGCCGATGGTCGGATGTTCGACCGAACTGAAGCAGTCGTGGGGTCCAGGAGAAGCGCGTGACCAGCGCCGGTAACCGTCCCGCGGGGACATTGGGTGTGATACATGTCCCCAAGAGCGGTGGATCGGCCTTGCGCGCCGCACTGGGGCAAATCCCCGGCTGCTATACCGGTCCGCTGTATTTCGACGAGGCACATTTTGGATTGACTGTGTTGGCCGACGCCGTCCCCTCGCCGAATCGAGAAACGATCACTGATGTTTCCGACCTGGCCGATGTCGTCAGCGCTCATCGCGTGGTCATTGGCCACTATGCAGCCAAGTCGCTCCTCGGGGCTGGTTGCGGTTCTCTTGCGCTGCAAGTCCGAGAGCCCCGCGCGCGATTGCTCAGTCTTTACACGTTCTGGAGAAGCGCATCTGATTCTGACCGTGCTAGTTGGGGGGATTGGGGGTCTGAACTGATGTCGAGAGCCGATCTTCCACTTGGGAGATTTCTCTCGTGCCCCGAGGTGTGGCCCGCTGTCGACAACGTTGTCACGCGCCAAACAATGGGCTACCGACTCTCGCGCCGGAGCGTCTTCGGCCGCCGATCGATCCCTTCGTCTCTCTACGAGGACTTTCGGTGTCGGGTGTCGATCGTCGAGTGGAGTTCTCGCTCCGAAGATTTCCTCGCTAAGATTTGCGCGCACTTGGGGATATTGACGTGGCCGGCCCTAGACCGAGTGAACATCACCGAAGGGAGAGCAGACGAGCAGTCGGTTGACGAGGCAACTTTGAAGCAAATCATGCGTTTGACCCGCGCCGACCGGACCTTCCTTGACCGCTTGTCTAGAGACGGATTGTTACCTCGACGTTCCGCGGTTGATCTTGACTCGGAGTTTGAGGTTACGGCTGGTCGGCTAGGATTTCGACTGTCCGGATAGTTGCGCTGGACGGGATCGCATTTCTGAGCGCAATGAAGAATGTGGATGACCGACGTATGGTCTCGGTGGTCTGGTCCACCTGCTTGGCAACGCACGAAACCCAAGAGTGTGACTGGTCTTTCAGCCCGTGGTCTCGTTGTGTTCTGCTCGGCAAACCGGTCGGCGGGCGCCACCGGGCGCATATGACGTGTCGTATTTCCACCGAGCTCCGAGCGTTTCCCCCAAAAAATGGACGTATCGTTGGGGCCGCTCGAAGGATCCGATACCGTCGCATGGCAAACGGAGGTCCATCCCTATCACCCAGCGGCGAACCGATTCGTACGAGAGGTTGACGCCAGGGCCATCATTCGGTGGGCTCCGGGCTAAAGTGGTGAATTGGTCGGCGAGATGCGGTTTTGTGATATGCACCACCGGCCACCAAGACAGGAGAGGCCCAACCACCGGCATGCCTTCGACGACACTGATTACTGGCGGAGCGGGCTTCATCGGTGGCGCAGTAGCTGATGCACTTATTCAAGCGGGCGACCGGGTCGTTCTGCTCGATATCTTGCATCCCCAAGTGCATGCCGGGTTCGGTCGACCCCCAAGGCTCGCTAGCGAAGCCGAATTACTTCCAGTGGACGTGACGAACGCGGCAAATTGGGATGCGGTCCTGAGGCTCGTCCGTCCTGACAAGGTCATCCACTTGGCGGCGGAAACGGGGACGGGTCAGTCGCTCAACGAGGCGACTCGTCACGTAAAGGTGAATGTGCTCGGAACCTCGCAGATGGTAGACGCTTTCATCAGGCACGGCATGAGTCCTGGGCAAATCTTGTTGGCGTCTTCGCGGGCCGTATACGGCGAGGGGTTGTGGCGTACGGAGAGCGACGAGACGTTTGTGGCTCCACCTCGGCGACACCTTGATTTGGAGAACGCTCAGTGGGATCCGGTCGGGCCACTGGGAGAAAAGGTCTCACCAATTCCACACCGAGCGGATACCACGCCCGCGAAGCCGACGAGCGTGTACGGTGCCACGAAAATGGCGCAGGAGATGATCCTCTCAGCTTGGGCGGTCGCAAAAGGTGTCCCCTTGTCAGTGCTGCGTCTGCAAAATGTATATGGGCCGGGCCAGTCTCTTACGAACTCCTACACAGGTATTGTGTCGTTGTTCGCCCGTGTGGCAAAGCAAGGCGACCCAATCGACGTGTACGAGGATGGAAATATTCTCCGTGATTTTGTTTTCATCGAAGACGTGGTTGATGCAATTATGGCTGCTATAGCGCAACCACCCGAGCCGGAGCGCGTTCTCGACATCGGAGCGGGAGACGCTACAACTATCAAAGGGCTGGCCGATGCCATCGCTGCCCACTATGGAGCTCCAGCTCCCGTCGTCAGTGGACGATTCCGTGATGGTGATGTCCGGGCAGCGTGTGCGGACATCGCGCCAGCACAATCTCTTTTGGGCTATCAACCGAAGTGGGAACTTTCGGACGGGCTAGGAGCCCTCTTCGAATGGATCGATGATGAGGTGACGTCGTGACTCTCGAGGGAGAGACGGGTCAATCTTCCCGAGCCTACACGGAGGGATCTGAGCCGGCAGTCGTTGGACCCCTGACGTCGGTTCGTATCCAGACTGTGCTGTTCCATCCTGCTGAAGGAGACGTCGGGCGTCTTGTCCGAGGTCTGGGCAACGCCGTGAGAGTGGCGAGGGGTCAGGATCGTTTGGGTCGCGTCCACCTTGCAATCGGGGATTGTTCGAGCGTTCCTTCTTTGACGGTGGATTCGCTCGAGGCAGTTACGCGTTCAGCGCAGAATGATGGAATCGATCAGGTTAGCTTTGATTTCTTTGGCGCCAATCTCGGTTCGGCTGGTGGCCATAACCGACTTCTCGTTCAATTCAAGGAGGGATTCGTCCTCTTCCTCAATCCCGACGCGTTCGCGAGCCCGCACATGCTTCTGGAGTTGGCGCTTCCTCTGTGGGACGAACGAGTCGGAATCGTGGAGGCTAGGCAGGTCCCGCTTGAGCATCCCAAGGACTTTGATCCGGTATTCGGGGATACGAGTTGGGCCTCGACAGCCGCGGCCCTCGTCCCACGTAGGGTGATCGAGTCCGTCGGTGTGTTCGACGCAGATGCCTTTTTTCTCTACTGTGACGACGTTGATTTCAGTTGGCGGACGCGGCTAGCCGGATTCAGAGTCGTTCATCAACCCACCGCTCGGGTGTTCCATGATAAACGGCTCACCACAGAGGGTCGTATGGTTGTGAGCGACGCGGAGGTCTACTACGCGGCAGAGGCCGCGATGATGCTCGCATGGAAGTACTCGCAACCGGAGCTGGCGGCTCGCCTGCTCCGGGGATTCTCGACCTCGCCCATCTCGGGTCATCGCAAGGCGGCCAAGAGCTTCCGAGCTCGGATGAATGACGGAACGCTACCTACACCGATCGATCCTGAGGGACGCGTCGCTCAGTTCTTCGAGGACGGGAACTACGCCCGTCATCGATTCTCGTACGATGACTGAACGGTATCGATTCGCCTATAGCGACGGGACCGTTTACCAGTCGGTCGTCAGCTTGGTCCGCCAGTTTCGTGTCCGAGACGCCTCTGTCGTGATCGATGTCGGTTGTGGCTTCGGTGCCGTGGCCGAACCTTTGCGAGATGAGGGACTCACCTACATCGGTTTCGATGCCGACGCGTCCGGTCTCGCCGACCTCGAAGCACGGGGATTCGAGGTCGCCCAGGTCGACCTCCTGGACATCGATGCAGCCCTGCCGACGATGCGAAAGAAGTTGGGCAGCCGTGGCCTGGCCGCTGTCATGATGATCGACACCCTGGAACACCTTTCGAATGGTGCCGACGTCCTTCGGGGCATAGGCACGATTGCACCGGACCACGGCGGGTATCCGCTTGTCATTGCCGTTCCGAACGTGACCCATCTCGATATCGGCGCGAAATTGCTCGTGGGGCGGTGGGACGTCACCGAGACCGGGATCCTCGACTCCACTCATGTGGCCTTCTACTCGTCCGACGGACTACGAAAGACAACGAGCGACTCAGGGTGGGTCGAGATCGGCCGCAACGACTTCGTACTCCGAGATAGCGACCAACATTTCCCTGCCGATGCAATTTCGCTCCAGCGGGGTACCCCTTTACACGACCTTCTGTCGTCGGTGCGCGCTCAGGCTGGTGAGGGTGCACTTGTCAACGAATTCGTGCGTGCGTATAGCGCACTGCAAAGGGCAAGTTCTGAGGTGGGCGAGAACACTCCGGGTCCGTTCCTGAGCGTCTTGATGCGCACGCAGGGTAAACGGCATGCCACGATTCAAGAAGCGCTCTTGGCCCTAGCAGCACAGACGAGTCAGAACTTCGAGGTATTGATTTTGGCTCATGACGTGTCCCGAGACAAGCTCGGAGATTTACAGTACCTTGCAGACTGCTTCGGCGAGGACTTCTCTGGACGGGTGCGTGTCGTTTCTGTCGACGGGGGAGGACGGTCTCGTCCGTTGAACGTCGGTGTCGAACTGGCACAAGGTCAGTATGTGGCACTCCTCGATGATGATGACATCGTTTTCGGTCACTGGGTCGAGACATTTGAACGCTCCGCCGATCGGGCAAGTGGTCAAATCATCCGATGTGTTCCAGCCGAACAGGACGTACGACCGACTACCTGGCTGGGAGGTCGTAACGGGTACACAACCACCAGCTGTCCTCGCTGTCCGTGGCCTGAACGATTTGACCTACTTGATCACCTTCTCGAGTGCCGAACACCACCTTGTAGCTATGCGTTGCCCCGTAGCGCGTTCGCCGATCTCGGCATCCGGTTCGACGAGAAACTGTCCGTCGTTGAGGATTGGGACGTCCTGCTTCGGGTAGCGCTGATGTGTGGAGTGGCCGACACCGGAGAAGTTACGGCCCTTTGGAGAAAATGGGGAGAGGGTGGGGATTCTTCGAAGTTGATACACAGTGATGCGGAGTGGCGACAGGCCAGAGATGCAGTGATCGCCAAGCTCGATAGCCAGCCACTGTTGTTCCCGGCGCGATCGCTCATGGGCCTTCTGCAGCTTCAGAGCCGAATCGAGGCCTTGAACGCTATGCAGGACGAAGATGGCACGATGTCCGATGACTGGGAATCCCTGCTTTCCAGGGCGGCGCTCGCCGACGAGAGCCTTCGGGCCATTGAGGTCATCAAGGGCTCAACCAGCTGGAAGCTGACAACGCCAATTCGAGCGGCTGGATGGGTGAGACGCAGGCTCGACCGGAGGGGGTGACAAATGACCCCTCTCTGCGGGACAATGAAACATGCTATGGGGGGGTCGTTGTGGTTACTGGTTGTGTCGCGGTCACGGAGCCTTGCTTGTCACGAACGCCGTCGAGCTCGTGCGGAGTTGACCCATGAGCGAAAGCGTTGCTGACGAAGTCACGAAACTGGAGGGGCTCCGCGACCGGGAGGCTCTGACTTCCGCCGAGTTTGAGTCAGCAAAAGCACGAGTGATCGCGAGTGCTGCAAAAGGCCCGAACTCCGCTGTCAAGGCAAGGCCGGGTCAGGCTGGTACGAGGGGGTCGGCTTCTCTACTGCACAACGATCTATCCCCCGAGCCATACTCGGGAGGTCACGAAACTGACTCGTTGACCCGCCAGCGTCAGTCAATTCATTTTATTCATCTCCTCCGTGGAATTGCAGCGCTGATGGTGATGTGGTCGCATCTCTCGGGCTATTGGTTGTACGCCTACAACAAGACCTGGAAGCTACAGACCTTATGGGATAAGGTGATAGTCATCCCTTTACACATCTACCAGAACGGTGGCGATCTCGCTGTAATCGTATTTTTTCTGGTTAGTGGGTACATCATCACGCATGTGTCTCTTAAGGAGACGTCTACCGAATTTGGTGTAAAGCGAATATTCCGAATCTTTCCTCCGCTTGCCGGAGCTCTGGCAATCGCATTCGTATGCGAAACGATTGCCATTCATCTTCATGCGATTGGGGAGATGCCGAGGGCTCCGACGGTGGGCGTACTTCCTGGCGTTGGTGCCAACACGGGATTCATCATTTATCTGAGGAGCTTTTTCTTGATCAATTGGTTTCCGGCCGGTAGTGGATATGCGTTGATACAAACGTGGACTCTTCTTATCGAGGTCATGTTTTACGTCATCACGATTGCGCTCATAAGCTATTCTCGTCGTAGCCCATTAGGCTCCACGTGGAGCATGTTCTGTATTTGGCTGCTGGCCAACATGATTTTGTTAGCTTCACCTTCAGGTCATCAAGGCGAAAATTACGTCATTTACCTGGCCTTCCTGATCTTGGGTCGCGTTCTCTATTTGTGCCATGATCGGAAGCTTGGGGTTGCTCAGGCGACAACACTGATCAGTGCACTGGCGTTGTGCTTCGTGTTGTTTCACACGGTGGAATTTCCGGGATTGCTCGGGGCATCGGACTGGCAATCGCCAGCTGCCGGGTACCTGATTGCAGTAATCGCGTTTATCGGACTTATGCAAGTGAAGATTGATCGGCTCCCGCGGCCCTTCGTCTTCTTTGGCGATATTAGCTATTCCTTATATCTGCTTCATATTCCTGTCGGAATGCTTATTATTGGCGTGCTCTACAATGCTGGAATGCCTTTTACGGTTTGTTTTTGTGCAGGTGCTGCCGGTTCAATCGGCGCGGCATATATCTCCTATCGATTCGTAGAGGTGCCGTTCCAGCGAATGGCTCGTCGTTTGTTGGCAAAGCGCGGCCCGGGTGTCGAGGTAACGTGATCCAGCGAAAGAGTGGGAGCGGAGGACACGCCGGATCGGTGGGGCAATCTGAGACGCGACTGGCGCCGGGCTTCTTCTGTTTCTTGGCCTCGGAAAATGGGCATGCCCTCCGGCGCTGTACCACTTGATGGTGAATGTCCCTCAAACCGGGGCAAGCCCACAGCCTCGCTCACAAAGGCAGGGTTGTGCTCGGCCGCCTCACTCCTTCACCGCTATGAACGTGCCGCGCAACATGCTGGGCGAGAAGTCACCGATATCTTTCACCAAGTGGTCTAGGTGGTCATACTGCTCATAGATGGCAGGGAAACCCGCTTCGCGCAGCGCCTGAAGCAGGTGATACTTCTCGATCCAGAACGATCGAGCGTTGCCCCACGCTGACCAGACGGCTCCCTCCACGACCTCCTGGGTGGCGTCGTCGGTGTACTCCTGGTACCACCGGCCGGAGACCCCCAGGTGCGTCGTCATCGGCGAAAGATTAGATGCGAGATCGTTTCTTGGTGGAAGTTCGAGGGCTGCATAGTGCGTGTTGAGGATGAGCGCCCGCCGGGTACAGCGTGACATCGTGCGAATGAAGTCGACCGGATTGTCCAAGTGCTGAAGGAGGCCTGAGCAGAAGACTACGTCGAACGTGCCATACGACTCGAGATTCCTGACATCGTCCTGGACGAAGGTCATGTTCGGCAGATCAGTTTTGCTTGCCACGTACAGACACTTGGCGAAGTTGATCGAGCGTGCCTCCAAGCCGAGTACTTCAAACCCTGCGCGAGCGAACGCGACCGCATATCCCCCTTCCAGGCAACCAAGATCGATGATTCTCTTGGTCGCGCGCTGTTCGGCGGGATAGAGCATCCGCAAGGTTCGCAACGCCGCCTGGCACGTTCCACTGTCCTCCAAGATGTGCCCAAGATCTGGCGCAGTTTGCTCGCCATCAGGGAGGACGATGTTGTGACCGGTAAACGGGAATGGAGCACCCATGGACGTGCACAATAGCGAGGGTGCATTTACTGCGCGCGCAAGGCCGGTACCGCGAGCGGTGTGGAGTGAGCCTTAGAGCTCGGTGGGTAGCTGGAGAGAAACACCAGTTCAGCCGACGCCCGCTGGACTTCAGTCGGAGGTTCCTGGAATGCCACGAATCATCTGAGGATCAAGAGATCGCGGGCCTAGGCAGCGCTTATTCCTGTCAAAAGCATTGCCGGTCGATGACAACTCCGCCACCGAGAGGGAAGTAAAGCTCTCGGTGTGCTGGACATCATTGGCTGGCGCCGGCCACTTCTGACCTGTCTCCGTCAAGCGAATTTCGGAGGCTCACGCCATCTCGCGAAATAGAGGCAGAGGCAGTTCTTGACGTCTCTTGGCGACGACTACAGCCCGAGGCTCTGCTCCTCTACCACCAGGCGGATGATCTCCCGCAGACCGACGGTCGGCTGGAAGCCCACCAGCTCTCGGGCTCTGGTTGTGTCGGGGACGCGGCGCGCCATGTCCTCGAATCCCTGTTCGTAGGCCTCTTCGTAGGGCACGTAGCGAATCTTCGAGCGGGAGCCCGTCTCCTCGCAGATGATCTCGGCCAGCTTGGCCATCGACACCTCCTCATCCGAACCGAGGTTGAAGACACGGCCGCAGGCATCGGGGTGGTCGATGAGAGCGGCCAGGGCCTGGACGATCTCACCGACGTAACAGAAGCAACGCGTCTGAGTGCCATCTCCGTAGACCGTGATGGGCTCGTTGCGAAGGGCCTGGGCGACGAACCGCGGGATGACCATGCCGTAGGCACCGGTCTGGCGGTGCCCGACGGTGTTGAACAACCGGACGATGACGGACCGGAGGCCTTTCTCCTTCCAGTACGTGTAGGCCAGGATCTCGTCGATGGCCTTGGCCTCCGAGTACGCCCAGCGGCTTTTCAGCGGGGAGCCCAGGATGAGGTCGTCGTCCTCGTGCAGCCGGTCCGACCGGTTCTTGCCGTAGATCTCGCTGCTCGAGGTCACGAGAATACGGGTTCCGTACTTGTTGGCCTTCTCGAAGACGATCTCCGATCCACGGATGTTCGTGGCCAGGCTGCGTAGCGGTTGATCGACGATGAGCCTCACGCCCACGGCCGCCGCCAGGTGGAACACCGATTCGCAGCGCCCGACGACGTCATCGACGACGTCCGGATTGAGAATCGATCCGAGGACGAACTCGAAGTCGGGTCGGCCCAGAAGATGCTCGATGTTGCCGTAGCGGCCGGTAGAAAGGTCATCCAGGGCGATGACCGAATGGCCACTCTCCAAGAGGTGGTCAGCGAGATGCGATCCGATGAAGCCGGCGCCTCCGGTGATGAGGACGCGCATTAGGTCGAAATTATCACGGTGGAGTCAGATAACCCGGTGCGATTCGGATGGTGATGGGAGTTGATCGACCTCGTCGAGGAGAGCCCGGGTGCGAGGTCCGAGCCATGGCTCGAGCCGCCGGACGTCGTCGGGGGACAGGTTGTCGAAGAACGACCAGATGACGAGCTCTTCGGCGTCCTCCGAGTACTCGGCCACCTTTTCGACTCCGGCCAGGCACCGTTCGAGCGTGGGACGGAAGTGTTCGAGCTCCGCCAGTAGGGCGGCTACGTAGTCGGCGAGCTCGGCGAACACGGCCGCCCCACCGGGATCACCGTCGGCCCATTCGACCAGCTCGAGGTACCGGTCGGCGAACCCGGGTGTCCCTTCCAGGACGTGCGACACTTCGCTCTCGGTCATGAGTAACAGGGTATGGAAAGTAATGAAAAGGCGCAAGGAGTGGTCTGGAACCGGTCGGTGGCCTGGTCGCCCGATGTCGGGCAAGGATGTCGGATCGAAAGCGCATCCGGGGGACATCACGATCGGCGGCCAGGGCTTCGCCAGGTGCTGGGGCGAACCGAACCAGACGAGTGACCTGCTCTTTCGCGAGGACACCCCGGCGGATTTCCCCGGGGTGCCGCGCCATCCCAGACAGATGTAGTGAGCTGGCAGGAGTGGGCGCCGAGGTCCAGAGCGGACTTCTTACTGCCCAAATCGTACGTCCGCTGCCGATCGCCTTCAAGAGGTGATTGGCGCATGAGTATGCAGGTATCTGTATAGTATTGCGCCATGATGGTAGGGATCGACGGAGCATCGGGGTACGCCGGGGCTGAGCTCCTGCGGCTCTGCGCGGGCCATCCCGAGCTCGACGTGGTGGTGGCCGGGGCCGACAGCCAGGTCGGGCAGCCGGTGGCTTCGCTCTATCCGTCCCTGGCCGGGGCCTACGGCTCTCTCGCCTTCTCGAAGGTGGTGGCCGACGACCTCGACGGGCTCGATGTCGTCTTCCTGGCCCTGCCCCACGGGGAGTCCCAGCGCCTGGCCCCCGCTCTGGTCGGCCGCGTCGGCCTTCTCGTCGACCTGGCCGCCGACTTCCGGCTGCACGATCCGGCGGCCTATCCGACCTGGTACGGCTCCGAGCACGAGGCGCCGGGCCTGCTCGGCCGATTCGCCTACGGGCTTCCCGAGTTGTTCGGAGCCGGGCTCCTCGGTTCCGAACTGGTCGCTGCGCCGGGCTGTTACCCGACGGCGGCGGCGCTGGCGCTGGCGCCACTCGTGCGGGCCGGAACCATCGACCCGACCGGAGTGGTGGTGGACGCGGCCAGCGGGACATCGGGGGCCGGTCGCACCCCGTCGCCGACCATGCACTTCGCCACCGTGGACGAGAACTTCACCGCCTACGGCCTCCTGAACCACCGCCACACACCCGAGATCGAGCAGGCCACCGGGGCCCAGGTGATCTTCACACCGCATCTCGCCCCCATGACGAGGGGAATCCTCGCCACCTGTTACGCCCGACCGACCGGTTCGTGTACGACCGATGACGTCCTTCGGATCCTCGGCGACGCCTACGCCGACGCCCCCTTCGTGGTCGTGTCCGAGATGTCGCCGTCGACCAAGGCCACCTTCGGATCGAACGCCGCGCACCTGACGGCGCGGGTCGACGAACGGACCGGTTGGGTCCTTCTTCTCTGTGCGCTCGACAATCTGGGCAAGGGGGCGTCGGGTCAGGCCGTGCAGTGCTTCAACCTCATCAAGGGATGGAGCGAGACCATGGGTCTCTCGACGGTGGGCGTCTATCCATGAGCGTGAACGCCCCCCAGGGGTTCGTAGCCGCCGGACTGGCGTGTGGGATCAAGGCGTCGGGGGCGCCCGACCTGGCTCTCGTCGCCACCGACGACGGACGTCCGGTTCCGGCCGCCGGTGTCTTCACCGGCAACCTGGCGGCGGCCGCACCGGTGTCACTCAGTCGGGCCCATCTCGACGAGACCGGTGGCCAGGCGGCGGCCGTGATCATCTCCAGCGGCAACGCCAATGCCGCCACCGGGGAGCGCGGGTTGGGCGACGCCCAGATCATGTGCGCCCTGGTGGGGGAAGGCCTCGGGGTGGCCACCACCGACGTGCTCATCTGCCAGACCGGGCTCATCGGTATCCCGTTGCCCATGACGCCCATCGAGTCGGGCATCCCCGCCCTCGTGACGGCCCGGGCCGCCGGACGGGTCGCCGCCCAAGCAGCGGCCACCGCCATCATGACCACAGACGTCGTGCGCAAGGAGATCGTCGTCCAGGGTCGGGGATTCATTGTCGGCGGCATGGCCAAAGGGGCGGCCATGCTCGCCCCCAATATGGCGACCATGCTCGCCGTTCTCACCACCGACGCCGCTTGTGAGCCGGCTGAACTGAAGACTGCACTGGTCGCAGCCGTCGACGCCACCTTCAACCGGATGACCGTCGACGGCTGCACCTCCACCAACGACACCGTCCTCGTTCTGGCCAGCGGCCGGGCCGAGACCCCGAATGATCCCGAGGCGTTGGTGGACGCGTTGACCGAGGCGTGCCAGGCGCTGGCCCGCATGATGGCGGCCGACGCCGAAGGCGGGTCCCGGGTCGTCCACGTCATCGTCGCCGGCGCCGGCTCCGACGACGAGGCGCATCGCGCCGCCCGCAAGGTGGCCGATTCGAATCTGGTCAAGTGTTCCTTGAACGGTGAAGACCCCTACTGGGGACGGGTGGTGAGTGAACTCGGCTCGGCCGGCGTGGCCTTCGACATGGGCCGCGTCGAAGTCGCCTACGGCGACACCGTGGTGTGTCGCCGAGGGGTGGCCGCCGATCACGACGACAAGGCCGTCCGGATGCACATGGCCCTGGCCCATGTCGAGATCCGTTGCCATCTCGGACTGGGGACGGGCACCGCCGCCGTGATGGGCGTCGATCTCGGTCACGGGTACATCGACGAGAACCGGACCACCTCATGAGCGGGACAGTGTCATGAGAGGGACGGGGTCATGACCGTGACGGTGACCACCGACGCCCCGGCGGCCAAGGCGGCCATCCTCGTCGAGGCGCTGCCCTACATCCTTCGCTTCTGGGGCAAGATCGTCGTCGTCAAGTACGGCGGCAACGCCCGCGCCGGTGACGCGGCCGACGACGCCGATGCCGATGCTGCCGCGCTGGCCCAGTTCGCCGAGGACGTCGTCCTCATGCGTTCGGTGGGCATGCTCCCGGTCGTCGTCCACGGCGGAGGTCCCCAGATCGGTTCGATGATGGCCCGGTTGGGAAAGGTGCCCGAGTTCCGTGACGGGATGAGGGTGACCGACGCCGAGACCCTCGAGATCGCCCGCATGGTCCTCGTGGGCAAGGTGAACCGGGAGATCGTCTCGGTCATCAACGTCCACGGTGCCCTGGCCGTCGGTCTCTCGGGTGAGGACGCCAACCTGATCACGGCCGTGGCCCGACCGGGCCAGCTCGGCTTCGTGGGCGATGTCGAGGTGGTCGACCCCTCGCTCATCGCCCGACTGTTGGCGCAGGGACTGATCCCCGTCGTGGCCACCATCGCGGCCGACGCCGCCGGGCAGGCCTACAACATCAACGCCGACGCCGTGGCCGGCGCCGTGGCCGCCGCCCTGCAGGCCGAGAAGCTCGTCTTTCTCACCGACGTCTCGGGAGTGCGAGCCGACCCCGATGATCCGAACACGATGTTGCGGACCGTGTCGGTCGACGAGCTCGAGGCCATGGTCGAATCCGGAGCGGCGAATGCGGGCATGGTGCCCAAGGTCGAGGCCTGCACACGGGCCATCCGGGCCGGCGTCGCCCGCGCCCACATCCTCGACGGCCGCGTTCCCCACGCCCTGCTGCTCGAGATCTTCACCGACGAGGGGGTGGGCACCATGGTGTCCACCGACGTCGGCTCTTCACTTCGCTCCGCCCCCACCGACGAGGACACCCAATGACGCCGACCACCGAAGCGGTCTTTGCCGGCGCGCTCGACCGCAGCGCGCTGATGCACACCTACGCCGAGCCCCCCGTGACTTTCGTCCGCGGCCAGGGCACCGTCCTGTGGGACACCGACGGGCGCCGCTATCTCGACTTCCTGGGCGGACTGGCCGTGACATCGCTCGGACACGCCCACCCGGCCGTGGCCGAGGCGCTGGCCGAGCAGGCCCGGACCCTGCTGCACGTGTCGAACCTCTTCGGCAACGTCGTCGGCCCCGGGGTGGCGGCCACCCTCGACCGTCTGATCGGCGGGGGAGTCGAGCGGGCCGGCGGGCAGGTGTTCTTCACCAACTCCGGGGCCGAGGCCAACGAGTGCGCCCTGAAGCTGGCCCGGAAGTGGGCCGGTCCGGGACGCCATGTGGTCGTGAGCACATGGGACTCGTTCCACGGCCGGACCCTGGCCACTCTGCACGCCACCGGACAGCCGGCCAAGCACGCCCCCTTCGCGCCGCTCCCCGAAGGTTTCGAGCACGTCGCCTATGACGACATCGACGCTCTCGACGCCGCCTGCGATCCCGCACGCGTGGCCGCCGTCCTGGTGGAGCCGATCCAGGGCGAGGCCGGCGTGATCATGCCGTCGTCGGACTATCTGACCGCCGTGCGCGCCCTGTGCGACGAACGCGGCATCCTCTTCATGGCCGACGAGGTCCAGACCGGGCTCGGCCGGACCGGTCGCTGGTTCGGCTTCCAGCACACCGCCGTCATGCCCGACGTGATCACCATGGCCAAGGCCCTCGGCAACGGCGTTCCCATCGGGGCCTGCTGGGCCCGCGCCGAGGTGGCCGCCGCCTTCGGCCCCGGGGATCACGGCAGCACCTTCGGCGGACAGCCGTTGGCCGCAGCGGCGGCGGCGGCCACTCTGGCCGTCATGGAGGCCGAGGACGTTCCCGCCCGCGCCCGCCGGGCCGGAGCCCGGCTCACCGCCGGTCTCGAAGCGCTCGGCGGCGTGGCCCGTGTGCGCGGTCACGGTCTGCTCCTCGGCGCCGTCCTCCCCTCCGACCGGGCCGTCGCCGTCACCTCGGCGGCACTGGCTGCCGGCCTCGTCGTGAATGCGCCGCGGCCCGACACCGTCCGTCTCGCCCCCTCGTTGCTCGTGACCGACGAGGAGATCGACGAGGCCGTCGCCATCCTGGCCGGCGTGCTCGCCACCGGAGCGCCGGCGTGACCCGGCACTTTCTCGACATCGACGACCTCTCCTGCGCCGAGCTCGACGAGGTCCTCGTCCTGGCCGCCCAACCGGCGGCGACGGCGCCACCGCTGCTCGCCGGCCGCGGTGCCGCCCTCGTCTTCGAGAAGCCCTCGCTGCGTACCCGCAGCTCGACCGAGATCGCCGTCGTGGCCCTCGGCGGTCATCCCGTCTACATCCAGGGACCCGAGGTGGGCATCGACACCCGGGAGACGGCCGAGGACGTGGCCCGCACCTTGGCCTGCTACCACGCGCTGATCTGCGCCCGGGTCCTCGACCACCAGGTGCTCGTCCGCATGGCGGCCGCCCTCGACGAACATGACGGCGGGATCGACGCCCCCCCGAACGGTGGCGTCCCCCTGGTGAACCTCCTGTCGGACCGGGCCCATCCCTGCCAGGTGATCGCCGACCTGTTGACCCTGCGCCAGGTCTTCGGTGATCTGGGTGGTCGCACCCTCGCCTATGTCGGCGACGCCAACAACGTCTGGCGCTCCCTGGCTCTCGGGGCGGCCATGGTGGGGATGAGGGTGCGGACCGCCGCTCCCGACGGCTACGGACCCGACGCCGACGACCTCGCCCGCGTGGCACGCCTCGGAGGAGAGATCGAGGTGACAGAAGATGCGGCCGAGGCCGTCGCCGGGGCCGACGCCATCTACACCGATGTCTGGACCTCGATGGGCCAGGAGGAGGAAGCCGAGCTCCGCCGGAAAGCCTTCTCCGGCTTTGCCGTCGACGACGCGCTCTTGGCCGGCGCCGCGCCCGGCGCCGTGGTCCTGCACTGCCTGCCGGCCCATCGCGGCGAGGAGATCTCGGCCGCCGTCATCGACGGCCCCCGCAGCCGTGTGTGGCAGCAGGCGGCCAACCGCATGCACGCCATGCGCGGTCTGCTCGGATGGCTGCTGGCCGAGGCCGGCGCGGCGAAGGTGGCCCCATGAAGCTGGGCAAGCCCCAACGCCAGCACCGCATCGCCCGGCTGCTCGAGACCAACGCGGTGACGAGCCAGGGACAGCTCGTGACCCTCCTGGCCGCCGACGATGTCGAGGCCACCCAGGCGACCGTGTCGCGCGACCTCGAGGAGATGGGCGCCGTCAAGGTACGCGTCCTCGGCGGTGAGTCCGTCTACGCGCTGCCCGAGCTTCCCGTCCACCAGGTGGCGCCCGAGGATCATCTCCGACGGGTGCTCGGGGAGTGGGTGGTCGAGGTGGCCCATTCGGCCAATCTGGTCGTGCTCCGCACACCACCGGGTTCGGCTCACGTGGTCGGTTCCGCCCTCGACCGTTGCGGTTTCGAGGGCGTCGTGGGGACGGTGGCCGGTGACGATACGGTGCTCGTCGTGGCGGCCGAGGACCCCGGCGGCTCGGTGGTGGCCTCGCGCCTGGCCGACGTGGTCGGCATGAATGTCGGCATGACAACGGAGAATGGAGCGCGGTGATGGCCAAGCGCGTGGTGCTCGCCTACAGCGGGGGCCTCGACACCTCCGTGGCGGTGACCTGGTTGCAGGAAGAGCTCGGCCTCGAGGTGGTGGCCGTGGCCGTCGACGTCGGCCAGGGCGGTGACTTCGAGGTGATCCGCCAGCGCGCCCTCGGGGCGGGGGCGGTCGAGTCGATCGTCATCGACGCCCGGGCCGAGATGGCCAACGACTACGTGGCCCCCGCCATCGCCGCCAACGCCCGCTACGAGGGGAAGTACCCGCTCGTCTCCGCCCTGTCGAGACCGGTCATCGTGCGTCATCTGGTGGCCGAGGCGCGTCGCCACGGCGCCGACGCCGTGGCCCACGGCTGCACCGGCAAGGGCAACGACCAGGTCCGCTTCGAGGTGGGGACGCGCGCCCTGGCCCCCGATCTCGAGATCTTCGCCCCCGCCCGTACCTGGGGGATGTCGCGCGATGACTGCGTCGATTACGCGGCGGCCCACGGGATCCCCATCGAGGCGACCAAAGAGAAGATGTACTCGATCGACGAGAACCTCTGGGGCCGCGCCATCGAGTGCGGCGCCATCGAGGACCCCTGGGCGCCACCACCGGCTGATGTCTATGCCCTCACCCGACCCGTCCACCATACGCCGCGTGACATCGTCATCGGTTTCGAGGAAGGGCTCCCCGTGTCCGTCGACGGGAAGGTGTTGCCTCTGCAGGATCTCATCGCCGACCTCGGTGCGCTCGTCGGTGGCTACGCCTGGGGGCGGCTCGACATGGTCGAGAACCGCCGCGTCGGCATCAAGAGCCGCGAGATCTACGAATGCCCGGCGGCACTGGCGCTGATCATGGCCCACTCCGACCTGGAGGACATCACCCTCGAGCGCGACCTGGCCCACGAGAAGGCCCGCCTCGAGCCCCGCTGGGCCGAGCTCGTCTACGACGGCCTGTGGTTCTCGCCCTTGAAGGAGGCCCTCGACGCTTTCTTCGCCTCCACCCAGCGGTCGGTCACCGGCGAGGTCCGCTTGAGCCTCGCTCCCGGGACCTGCGCCGTGTCGGGGCGGCGCAGTCCGCTGTCGCTCTACGACCACGGCCTCGCCACCTACGACTCCTCCGACACCTTCGAGCACGCCGATGCCGAAGGCTTCGTCCGCTTGTGGGGCCTCGGGGTGGCCACCTGGGCCGCCCGCCAGGGCGGACCCTCGTGACCCTCTGGGAATCGAGGCTCGGTTCCACCGCCGAGGAGGTCATGGCCTTCACCGTCAGCCTTCCCTTCGATCGACGACTGGCGACCGACGACCTGACCGGTTCGCGCGCCCATGTCCGGGGCCTGCGGCGCGCCGGGGTCCTCGACGACGGCGAGGCGTCCATCCTCCTGGCCGCCCTCGACCGGGTCGAGGAGGAGCTGGCCTCGGGGACCTTCGCCTTCCGGGCCGAGGACGAGGACATCCACACCGCCGTCGAACGCCGGGTGACCGAGATCGCCGCCGACGTCGGGGCCAAACTGCACACCGGTCGCAGCCGCAACGACCAGGTGGCCACCGACCTGCGACTCTTTACCCGCCGCGAGCTGATCCTGGTGGCCCGTCACGTGCTCGGCCTCCAGGAGGTCTTGAGCCATCGGGCGGCCGAGGCCGGGGACGCCTACCTGCCCGGCTACACCCACCTCCAGCGCGCCCAACCGGTCCTTCTCTCCCATCACCTCCTGGCCCACGCCTGGGTCCTGGCCCGCGACGTCGACCGGCTCATGCACTCCGTCGTCCGACTGGACGTGAGCCCGCTCGGAGCCGGCGCCCTGGCCGGGTCCTCCCTGGCCCTCGATCCCGACGCCGTGGCCGCCGAGCTCGGTTTCGCCGGCCGCTTCGAGAACTCCCTCGACGCCGTCAGTGACCGCGACTTCGTGGCCGAGGCCCTCTTCGACCTGGCCCTGCTCGGTGTCCACCTGTCACGCATCGGCGAGGAGCTCGTCCTGTGGTCGTCCGAGGAGTTCGCCTTCGTTACCATCGACGACGCCTACGCCACCGGAAGCTCGATGCTGCCCCAGAAGAAGAACCCCGACGTGGCCGAGCTGGCCCGCGGGAAGGCCGGACGCCTCATCGGCCACCTGGCCGGAATGCTCGCCACCCTGAAGGGCCTGCCCCTGGCCTACAACCGCGATCTCCAGGAGGACAAGGAGCCCCTGTTCGACGCCGTCGACCAGATCACCCGGGCCCTCGTGGCCATGACCGGGATGTTGGCCTCCGCCCAGTTCCACACCGAGCGCATGCGCGAGGCGGCCGACGGAGCCCCGGCGGCGGCCGTCGACCTGGCCGAGTGGCTCGTCGAGCGCGGCGTCCCCTTCCGCCAGGCCCACGCCATCGTCGGGTCCCTCGTGCGCGACTCCCTGCAGCGCGGTGTGCCCCTGGCCGAGCTCGTCCAGGCCCACCCCGCACTCGGCACCGACGCCCTCGCTCTTCTCGAACCCGGCGTGGCCGTCACCCGCCGCACCTCTCCCGGCGGTGCCGGTCCCGGGCCCGTGGCCGTCCAGACCGAGCGCTTCGGCCATCGCCTCGAGCTCGACCGCGAACGGGTGGCCCACGCCCTCGACGCCGCCTCCAATCCCCGGGTCGTCGGCGGTACCGAGGCCTCGTCGGGGTTCTTCTCCGGCCACGGTCAGAAGCGCCGAGGGACCGGATCGTGACCCCCGGGGCGGCCCGACGCCGCCCCGGCGTGGTACCTGCCGTTCTTCCACGCGCCTTCTATGCCGGCGATCCCGTGGTCGTGGCGCCGCTGCTTCTGAACAAGCTCCTGGTGCGCAGCGACCGTGTGGGCGGCGACCGGGTGGGCGGCGACCGGGTGGGCCGCATCGTCGAGGTCGAGGCCTACCGGGGCAGCGAAGACCCCGCCTCCCACGCCTTCGCCGGCCCCACCAAGCGCAACACCGTCATGTTCGGGCCCCCCGGTCACCTCTACGTCTATTTCACCTACGGCATGCACTGGTGTGCCAACGCCGTCTGCGGTCCCGCCGGGACCGGTCACGCCGTGCTCCTGCGGGCTCTCGCCCCTCTGTCCGGCCTCGAGGCGATGCGCGGCGCCCGCCGGGCCGGGACCGCCGACCGCCACCTCACCTCCGGTCCGGCCAAGCTCTGCCAGGCCTTCGGGATCACCTCCGACGAGAACGGAGCCGACCTCGTGACCGGGGACCACGGCCTCACCGTGGTCGACGACGGGATGGCGCCACCATCGGACCCCGGCGTCTCCGGTCGCATCGGCATCCGCCGGGCGGCCGACCGGCCCTGGCGTTGGTGGGTGCCCGGGGACCCCCACGTCTCGAGGGGTCGGCCCGGGCCGGCGTCCTGAGTGTCCGCGGCCCGGCCTCTCCGGACGGCCTCCGTCTGAGGGCCCGGGTCGGCCGTGGCCGCCTCGGCTCGCCTGGCCCTGCCCCTGCCTGCTGGCCGTGGCCCTTGCCTGTTGGCGGCCCGCCCTTGCCTGGTGGCGTCCGCCCATTGCCCGGTGGCCGTGGCCCTCTTCTCCTCTCAGCTGATCGCCAGTGCCTGCTGTCCGGTGGTGCTGCCGGCTGCTGGCGCCGTCCAGGATTCGAGGTCGCTCGGGAAGTCCCGGTTGGGTCCCGACACGAGGGGCGCTAGGGTGGGGGAGTCGACGGTCGACCCTGTGAAATAAGGGCCCGACGACATTGACACCCCTGGTCACTGCGGGTACAGTGACGGTCCCCCGGTTGGGCAACCTATCGCGGGAATCCGGCACCTACGCCAGATCGTGGTGAGTGTCGCGTCGCTCCTTGAAAACGGAATAGTGAGAGCCAAAAGCCAGTGCGGGCAACTGCACGGCGTACTTCGGTATGCCAAAACAGTTGAACCTAAGTAATTAAGCACTGTCACGGACAACAATCTGTGCTGTGCCAGTCGGTGAGGGGTAGCTAGACCCAAACCGGCTCTCCGATTTTCGTCGTGGCCTTCGGGCTATTGCGAAGATCTCGATGGAGAGTTTGATCCTGGCTCAGGACGAACGCTGGCGGCGTGCCTAACACATGCAAGTCGAACGAGGTCCAACCGGTGGCAACACTGGTGAAGACCTAGTGGCGAACGGGTGAGTATCACGTGAGCAACCTGCCCCGAAGACTGGGATAACACCGGGAAACCGGTGCTAATACCGGATGTCCCCACCGAATCGCATGGTTTGGTGAGGAAATGAATTTTGCTTTGGGAGGGACTCGCGGCCTATCAGCTTGTTGGTGGTGTAACGGACCACCAAGGCTTCGACGGGTAGCTGGTCTGAGAGGACGATCAGCCACACTGGGACTGAGACACGGCCCAGACTCCTACGGGAGGCAGCAGTGGGGAATCTTGCGCAATGGGCGAAAGCCTGACG
>Ga0182024_10002261_pt1 | contig 48234 bp, 30 predicted proteins | sample P32metaG_FD_120480 | JGI IMG/M metagenome (GOLD analysis project Ga0182024, IMG submission 120480) | Permafrost microbial communities from Stordalen Mire, Sweden - P3-2 metaG (Illumina Assembly) | ecosystem: Environmental > Terrestrial > Soil > Wetlands > Permafrost | place: Sweden: Stordalen... | reverse complement strand
GGCCAAGCGCGCGAATCTTTTTTGAGTGGAACCGGAGCCATGCCCTTTCTTCTCTCCCATCCTGCGGCAGCATGGCTCCTCCCGGCGGTCGCGCTGCCCATTCTTTTCCATCTCTTTTTCCGTCTTCGACGCCAGGTCCGCGAATTCCCCTCGCTCATGTTTTTCCTGCGGATCGATCCGCGCCTGAGCGCCAAGCGAAAAATCCATGAATGGCTGATCCTGCTCCTGCGCTGCCTTTTTCTCGCCCTGCTGATCCTGGCCCTCGCGCGGCCTCTGTTCGGTACGAAAAGCTCGGACGAGCATGTCGCGCGCCTCGTTCTGATCGATAATTCGGGATCGATGGCTGCTTCCGCGACCGCAGGCATCTCGAAATTGACTTTGGCCGAACACGCGACGGAAAAACTCATCGCCTCCTCGCGTCCGGGCGATTCCGTGGCCGTGCAGTTGATGATTCCCGATCCGACCGTCACCTTGCCGCATGGTTTTGACGCGCCTCCCGCGATCCTGCGCGATGCGATTGGCAAACTGACTCCCAGTGACGGCGCGGCCTCGGTGTCCAAGGCGATTCGGCTGGCGCTGGCGACGCTCGACACCGCGAAAGCGACCCGGCGCGAACTCCACATCCTCACCGATCTCCAGCAGAAAAATTGGTCCCGTGGTGAGATGGACGCCGAGGCAACCAATTGCCGGATCATCGTGCATCGCCTCGAATCCGCGCTGGTGACCGCCGGTTCCGTTTCCATCGAACCGCTGGAAATTCCTTCGCGCTCGATCCCGGCGGGGCGGGTCACACCGGTGCGCGTGACGCTCCAAAATCATGGACCCGTCGCGGCTCATGTACGGCTCAATGGCGCGGACGACTCGGGCAAAAATTTTTCGCAGGATGTGGAAGTTGCGCCGAATGCCTCGACTCCGGTCGTCCTCACGTTTTCCTTTGCCAACCCCGGTTTTCACTGGGCCCAGGTCTGGGTGGAAGGCGATGCCGCGCCGACCGCGAACCGCGCCGAGATCGGATTTTGGATCACCGATGTGCAAAAGGCGCTCTTTGTCGGCGGGAAGAGTAATTTCGCCGCCATGCCTTACGCCGTGTCGCCGGGCGGCAATTCAGATCTCTCCGGAATTGACACGGTTTTCATCGGCGCGGACCAGTTGACCGCAAGTCTCGCGGCCAAGCCGCTGGCCGTGGTTTTGACCTGGGAGAATTGGCCGCAGGACGGCGCGACTTCCCAAGCGCTGCAAGATTACGTGCGTCAAGGCGGGACGTTGTTTTTGGTCCCGATGCCAGAGCCCGGCGTATCCATTTCCCGTCCGGCGGCGGCGTGGCTCGACGCCAGCCCGGGCGCGTTGGTCACGACCAAAGATGCGGAGCCGGTCATGCTCCTTCAGGAGGGCGACGCGCTTTGGCAGGATCTCCGCGATACGGACGGGCGGCCAAAACTCGGTCTTCTCCGCGCGTTTCAATACCAGCCGGTGCAAACGGGAACGACGGATTGGCAAACCCTGATCGCCTCGGCCAAGGGTGCGACCCTGCTCGCGCGGCGAAATATGGAGCACGGACGCATTTTTGTCAGCGGCCTCGCCTTCACGCCAAAATGGTCGTCGCTTCCGCTCAAAGCCGGGTTTGTTGTCCTGATGCAAAATGCGATTTTTGGAGATCAAGCCGCGCATATTCCCGTGCAGAGCATCCGTGCTGGCGAGGCACTTCGTTTCGATTTTCCCGAAGGGCAGTCGGACGTGAAATCGCTGGCGGGAAGCGCCCTCGACTGGCACGGGCTGGCGCGGGATTTCGAGGGACTTCCCCGCGCGGGCGTTTACGAAATCAGCCAGCGCGACCAGGTCAGTTGGGTGGCGGCGTCGGGAAATGCCGATGAGGCGGAGCCCCATTTTCTTCCGCGCGGACAGGTGCCGCTTCTGCGCACCCTGCCGCATGAAGTCGTCCCGCTGATCGACGAAGATGACATCACGCGAACAGAACTTTCGCAACGTTCGGGCACCTCGCTTTACCGCTGGTTGGTGCTCGTTGCTCTCCTGGTTTTGCTCGCCGAAACCTGGCTGGCCAACGAACGAAGCTCCGACCTGGGCAAAAAGCTTTTCAGCTCGTTGATGCCCTCGAAGCCATACAAAAAAGCATCACCGAAGAAGCCGATGGAAGCGGCCAAAGTATGAGGGCGCTCGAGTGGAATCCGTCGTTCGGTCCGGTCGTCACGGCATTGATCGTCCTGGGCGCGGGAGTTTATTTTGCTCTGCTCCTCCCGCGTCTTGTGCAACGTCACGGCCGGGCGAATGCGTGGATGCTTCTCCTGCCCAAAATGCTTTTGGTCGGCTTACTCGTCGTGGCGCTGCTCGATCCCGTTTTCAAATTATCCAGTTGGAACTCAACGCCCACGAAGGTCCTTATTCTGGAGGATATTTCCGGCTCGATGGATCTGCGCGACGATGGTTCCTCCACGCGAAGCGAGCGCGCGGCGCGTCTGATTCAGCAACTGGAGGCCGATGCGCCTCCGTCGATCCACTTCGAAGTGCTGCCGTTTGATGCCACATTGCACGAAGAAGGTTTTGTTCCGAAGAGCGGCGCGGAACGCGGCACCGATCTCGCGGCGATGTTCCAGGCCTTGAGCAGCCAGGCGAACCTTGCCGATGCGGACGGGGCCATCGTGGTGACCGACGGCGGAGACGAAACGGTGGAGCTGGCCAATGTGCCCTCGCTGCCTCTCGCCATCGTTGGAGTCGGCGCTTCACCCGATACGTGGAACGATATCGGCATCGGAGCGGTCACGGCTCCCGCGTCGGTGGAGGAGAAAAGCCAGTTCGATCTTGAAGCCGACCTCTACGCGCAGCCCGGCACGCATGAAAATCTGAGTGCGCTCAAAGTGTCACTCGACGAAGGTCACGATAATAATTGGAGCGAGGTTCAGTCGGAAACCGTCGATCTCTCCTCGCTCCGCGCGGCGGCGGCTTTTCATGTTCAGGTGAACGGGACGGGCGCGCAACGTTATCGCTTGCGGCTGCCGCAATTGCCCGGCGAACTGACCTACGCGAACAATACACGGATCGTGAACGTGCAGGTGCAGCAACGCGCGCTCCATGTCCTCTATTTCACGCAGGAACTCGGTGTCGATTACAAATATCTCCGGACGGAATTGGGCGCGGACCCCGGCGTCGCCTTTACCGCGATGTACCGCGTGCTGGAAGACCAATTCACTGTGCAGGGAGATCGCACCGGCTTTCAGGATTTGGCGCAGGGATTTCCAACGAAGGACGACGTCTTGAAGCGATACGATTGCGTGATTCTCGGTTCGTTCGCGTCGAGCCAATTTACCGACGCGCAGGCGCAAGCGCTGGCGCGTTATGTCGAGAACGGAGGCGCGCTGATTTTGCTCGGAGGCGAATCGTCCTTTGGACGCGGTGGTTATGCGGAGACTAAACTCGCGCCCCTCATGCCGTGGACGATCAGCGACGACGAACCCGATCTGGTCACCGGGAGTTTTCCCGTGACCGTTTCCGCCTCTGGCGCTGCGGTCGATTTTACGGCCGGCCTGCGTGAGGATATGGGTGCGTCCGGCGGGGCGTCGCTCGACAGCCTGAACCAGCCCGGCGGCCTGCGTCCGGGAGCGATTGCGCTTCTCGATGCGACACTCTCCGATCGCACCGAGCCGGTCGTCGCCTGGCAACATTATGGCAAGGGGCAGGTCTTGGGCATTGCGACCAACACGATGTGGAAATGGGCGGCGGCAGGACACGAAACGCGAGACCTGTATGGAAGGTTTTGGCGGCAGGCGGTGCGCGGCCTGACTAAAAAGCTCGAGGGCGGGTCGATGCTCGGCATTCACTGGAACCAGGACCAGTATCGTCCGGGCGAGCAGGCCGTGGTCGAGGTGCACCTGCGCGCGGCGGCCGATGCGGGAACGATTCGGCTGGTCGGTTCCCTCAGCGGGCCGGGCGGCGACAAGGACGTCAATCTCAGCCCGGTGATGGGACAGGCCGATCTGTACACGGCGAAAATTTTGCTGCCGCAACGAGGCGACTACACGTTCCGTTTGTCAGCGTATGCTGGGGCCAATTTGGCCGAGAGTTACGAACGGGTGTTGCCGGTCGAGCCTTTGCTGGAGGAAGGGGCCAGCCCCGAATTGAAGGAGGCCTACTTGCGCGAGATCGCGACGCGCGCCAACGGCGTCTATGCCTACGAAAAAGACGTCGATCCGGTCCGGGAGTTTTTGCGGCGGCAAATCGTTTCGCAGCAAGCGTCGGTCGCTTTGCCGCTGGTCAATTTCTGGAACATTTTTCCCGTCGTGGTTATCCTGATCCTGATCGGCGAGTGGCTGCTGCGCCGGCGTCTTAACTTGATATGAAACGGAACCCTGCTTTTGGCGCGTTCGGGCTTAAATATCCTGGGGAGCCTATTTTTTTAAGCGATTTAGCCCATATAAGCTTTCCAGCGCTACCGCTCGAACCTGGTTCTGTGTGAAGATCGGCGTATGAAAAACACGGCGTTTTCATTTTTGATAAGGGCGCGGTTCATAATCCCGAAGGGATTGCACAATCCTAGCCGGTGGTTGAGCGACACGCTCGCGTGGCGCGACACCACCGGAACAGGTCCTCCAAACGCATACCCCGGAGGGGTATTACCCTCTGTGCTACCCCTGATCGGGGTAGACCCAAGACGCGATTGCTATCCGGTGGTATCGCCTGTCGGCTCAACCACCGGCTACGATTGTTGCATTCCTCCGGAATGCTTAAGACGCGGATCAAGCGACTTTCGCGGAGGTCTCCTTCGGGATGAGGGAATGTCAGGGAAGGTCTTTTCGCAGACGTTCTTTATTTGGATGCTTCTAGTGGCTGCGATTATCGTGGCCTGCTTTGGCGTCGCGCGGGCCGACGGGAGGACCGGGTCGGTCGAGTGGTCCGATGGGCATAAGCTGGCCGGAGATATTTCGCTGACACCGGGCAAGGATCTCCGCATTTTCACCAGCACGTCGCAGGTCTCGGTGTCGCGGGACGAGGTGAAAGACATTCGGTTCACGCCGGCGAAGGAGGAGATGTGGAAAGGCTTTTATTTTTCCAATGAGGGGCAGGCGACGCAGGTGAAGACGGGCGACGTTTATCCGATCCGTTATCTGCAAACGCACATCACGCTTGCGAATGGGCAGCTCGTGGAGGGTCATCTTTTCACGACGGTTTTTTATGTCGAGAACGACGATGGGGCGCAGAAGGTTGTGGTCATGGCGAAGCAGACGGGCGCGAACGGACAAAAGCTGGCCGACCTCGTTTATCCGACGGCGATTCGTTTCGACACGGGCGCGTCCAATGCCGCTTCCTCGCAGGTCGATCTCACCCAGGCCGGTTTTGTGGACATGCAGCCGCCGGTGATCGTCGTCCGGCCCGATCTCACGCTGCTCCCGGTGCAGCAAACCACCGGAAAATCGATTTGGACGGTGCCTTTGTCCAATCCGGGGCAGCTTCTTTTTTCGGTGGAGGCTGCGGACGGCATTCATGTCGCGTGGCCCGATGCGGAGCCCGATCCCTCCATGAAACAGGCGGTGGAAACGGCGCTCAAGCTGATGCAGGATTTTTACGATACGCGCACACTTCTGGGCAGCTTTGCCGATACCGACGCGGGCGATATTTACTCGCTGGTGATGATGAAACGGATGGGAGCGATCAACGATGTCAGCGCGGACGAAATACCGTGGAGCCTGGTTATTCTCCGGTGGAAATATGACCCGGAGCAAAAGAAAGCTACTTTATTGAATCGGGTTCTCCTGGTGACGGGGCGTCAGGAGGGCAACTCTCCGTTGCCGATGGTGTTTAAGGAAGCAGCGCTTTTGAAGGATATTTCTGGTAGTAAATAGGACTTATATGACCGATGGGACGAATAGGATTTATGACTGCCAAGGATCGCTTCCTGCGCGCGTGGGACGAGTCCCTCGCGCGCCCGGGCAACAAGTAGCCCGGGCCACCCAAGAAGGGCCTTTTTATACGAGGAGGAGTGACGGCTGCTTATGACGACGCGGCGAACTTTATCCACCACGGCCCTGATGCGGGCGGCGCGGGCTTTGCGCTTTGCGCTGATTTTGCAGGGCGCGGTGCGGTGGGGTGTGCTTTCCGCCGGAGGATTGCTGGCGCTGCTCCTGGTGGACGACGTGTTGCATTTGCCCCAGGCGTTGCGGTTGCCGCTGGGGGTGGTGCTGACCGGATTCATCGCGGTCGAATTTTACCGGAAGGTTTTGGTTCTGGCGTTGCGGCCTTTTTCTCCGGCGCATGCGGCGAGATGGCTCGAAACACATCATGGCATCGCCGGGAATGTCCTGATCAACGCCTATCAATTTGAAGGCGATCCGTCTCATGCGGAATGGAAGAAATATACGAGGCCGATCGTGGCCTCTTCGAGTTCGATCCTGGGTGAAATTCCGCCGCAATCGCTCTGGCTGACGCCCCGGCTGAAGAAGTGGTTTTTTGGCCTGGTGCTCATACTGGCGGCGTGGACGTTGCTCACTGTGGAGTTTCCCCGGTACATGATGACGGGCATCGAACGCATTTTTCTGCCTCTCGCGGATGTCCCGCCGGTCGGGAGCTGGAACATCGAGGTCAAACCAGGCGGAGACGTCACGCTCGTGGAGGGGGACAAACTCGATATTACCGTACGGCTGAAATCGGCGCTGGGATTGTCCGGCAAAACGCCGGTTCCGGAACTGGTCTGGCAGGACGGAACGGGCACGGTGGAGTCGTCATCTTCGGCGGGCGAACACGCCTCCATGTTTTCGACCGGCAAGCCGGATGAATTTGCTTTTAGTTTCAGCGCGGTGAGCCAGCCGTTTAGTTTTTGCGTCGTGGCGGACGACTCGCGCAGTTCCTCGGTGCAGGTTGATGTGGTGCCTTTGCCGCAAATGAAGAGCTCGGCCTTTGAGGTGACACCCCCGGCCTATACGGGGCTGAAACCCTACGAGCAGCCGGGGCCACCGGAGACGCTGGAGGTGCCCGCGGGTTCCATGGTGCAGGCGACATTGGAGCTTTCACCCGATTCGCCCAAGGTGGTGTGGAGGGACGGGGAGGGGACGGATGGGAAGGGGGACACTGAGATGACCCAGACGGACGGGGGATGGCAGACCACGCGGCTGGTGAACGAGTCGAGCACGTACGAATTATTGGTGAACATGCCGGGACTTGCCGAGCCGCGCGTGCTTGGGCAGGGACAAATCACTGCCGTGCCGGACCATCCGCCGGAGGTCGATTTCGTCACGGAGGACAGGAACCGCGCGGTGAATCCGGGCGGATCGTTGCCGGTGACGATTCGCGCGACGGATGATTACGGCGTAGCGTCGATCTCTCTTCAGATCGCGTCGAGCGATGACCCGGCGACGGTGCGTGTTCTCAAAACCTGGACCTATGTCGGGCCGCCGGGAGAGACGGCGCCGGCGCCGGAAACCTATTCGATTTCGCTCGATCCCTCGGTGTTTACTCCGGGGTCGACTTTTTTGCTGACGGCGCAGGCGGGCGATTTCAGTCCCGCGCAGCAAAAGACGACGTCGAGTCCGATCGTCGTGCGGGTGGCCGGTTTGCAGGATATGGCGCTGCCGCAGGGTGATGTTTTGGAAAAGCTGTTTGAGCTGCTGAAAAATACGATTGCGGAGCAGACCCAGGCGAACGGCCAGACTGATAATCTGGCCCTGCATCTTTCCGAAGCGCTCGCCGCCAACGATGTGCCGAAGCATCTCGGCGTGATGTCGGACGCGCAAACCCAGGCGCAGGATTTGGGCGGAGCGGCGCTGACGGAAGCGGGTCAACATGACGAGGGAAAAATTTATCTGGCCCGGTTGCAGTCGCTGGTGCATGGCGAGATGGATCTGGCCCTTGGGCAATTGAGCCAGTTGGGCCAATTGCAAGACGCGACGGGCGGCGATTTATCCTCCGGGCTGGTGTCGTTGCAAAAGCGGCAGGTCTATATTTTGAACGGGCTCATTGCGTTGCTGGGGCAGATGGCAAGCGAACGCCAGCAGGCGGCCGAGGCCCAGGCGAAAAAGCCGGAGGAGACCACGCCGCCGATCACGACGGAGGTGGAGCTGGCCAAGCTGAAGGATGAGTTGAAGGCGTTTGGCGATACGCAAAAGCGGATCATCAACGCGTCGAAAATGTTTCAGGAGCTCAACCCGGAAGACCTGACGAGCGATCAGCAGGCGGTGTTGGGCGAACTCGCGCGCGAGGAGGCGAAAGAGGCCGCTTATTTCCAGGATAAGCTGACTGATTTGAGCAAGCTGCCTTTGCAGGATTTCGCAGATGGCAAGTTGGTGAGCGATATGAACGAGGTTTACCAGGAGGTGCAGACGGCTGCGACGTCGCTTTATCAAAAGCGGGTGGAGATCGCCATACCGGCGGAGCAGGAAGGCTTTGAGAAGGCGGCGGAAATCGAACAGAACCTGGAACGCTGGCTGCCGAATACGCCGGACAATACCAAGTGGTCGATGGAGGAGCCCCCGGCGCAGTCGGACACGCCGCTGGCTGAATTGCCGAAGCAACTCGACGATCTCATCGGGGACTTGATCAACAAGGAGGAGCAAGACGATCCGGACAAGGACGATGTTTCGAGCTCGACGATGGATTCGCTCGATAAGGGCGCGGGATGGGGAACGGGCGACGGGCCCACTTCGAACATGAGCGCGAAGGGCGTCACGGGAAATCAATTGCCGAACAATGATGAGATCGCCGGGCGGTCCGGCGAAGGGCGCAACGGCAAGAGCGACGGCCAGATGGTGGGCGACACGGCGGTGGGCAAGGGCGGCAACGAAACGCCGACGCGCATGACGCCGTCACCTTTTGAAAACGGGAGCGTGGACGATCAGTCGAAAAATGACAAAGGCGGCGCGACCGGCGGTGGAAAGCTGGCCGGGTATGGAGAGGACGGTTTGCGCGGTCCGATGCCGCCCGCGGCGCAGCAGCGGCTGCACATGCTGGCCGAGCAGCAGTCGAAATTGCGGCAACAGGCCGAATCGCTGGCGCTGCAATTGCGCAAACAGCGCCGGCCCACGGGCGATCTCGAGTCGGCGATCCATGCGATGAAGGAATTTGAGGATGCCGCGCGGAATCAAGACGGGTTGGGCGTGGTGCAGGGTTATCATCAGGCGCTCGACTCGCTGCAGGCGGCACGCGACGCCTATGCCGGGGACAGGTTGAGCCGTGTGGAAACGGATGCCCTGACGCGCGACGCGCACAAGGACATGATCGACACGCAAGCCGAGGAAGCGCCCGCCGGTTACGAAGAGATGACCGGGGCTTATTTTCGGTCGCTGAGCGAAGAGCCGGCGGCTTCCACGCCATCGAAATGATGAAATTATTCTTAACCCTTCTTGGGCTATTTGCGCTCCAGATGATAAGCGCATGGGGACAATCGGTTTTGCCGAATGGCGATTTCGAGCAGGCCGACCCGGCCCATCCGGGCAAGCCCGCGCATTGGGATTTACCGGACGGATTGGGCGTGCAATGGACGGATGCTCCGAGTGTGCCGGGCGCTCAGCCGCACGGGAAGGCGATCCGGATGGATACTTCCCAGACCGAAAAAGCGATGGTGGAGAGTTATGCAAAAGCGGGGTTGACGCAGTGGGTCTTTCCGAATCCGGCGGGTAACACGATTGCAGAGACGTACGGTTTGTCGCTCTATTCGGAAGCGGCGCCGGTGATGCCGGGGAAGACGTATCGCGTGACGTTCGAATATATGTCGGAAAAAGGGACGGCAGGAAAACTTTGGTTCCGGGCCTACGCGGAGGTGAATGGGGAGAAGAAGCGGGTTTATGAAGGCACGGTCGATTGCAATAGCAAGGGAACCTGGAAGCAGTTCACGGGGTTGTTTCATCCGACGAAGTACCGGCCGAATGTGACTGAGTTCAAGATTATGTTGTTCGCTTTTTATCCCGCGGGAGTGGCGTGGTTTGACAACGTGCGGGTGGAAGCGGTGGATGAGACTGTACCGGCTGAATAACTGCACCGCCGCCCAGCGTGCGGCGGCTACCGTTGCCGGGTGACGAGGTGGTTCTCAAGGAAAAGGCAGTCGATGCCGGTGCCGAGAAAAGTTTCGATGGCTTCGGTGGGAGTGTTGACGATGGGCTGGCCTTTGACGTTGAAACTGGTGTTGAGGACCATTTGGCGTCCGGTCTTTTTTCCGACCTGCTGAAGGAGGTGGTGAAAGGCGGGGTTGTCCCGGGCGGAGACAGTTTGCACGCGAGCGGAGCCGTTGACGTGGGTGATGGCGGGCAGCGAGGCCCTCGATTGCTCGCGAACGTCGACGATGGTGATCATGTAGGGCAGTTCGGCGCCGGGCGCGACGTCGAACCAGCGGCCGACTTCTTCCAAAGCGACGGCGGGAGCGAAGGGGCGAAAGGCTTCGCGCTTTTTGACCATGGCGTTGATGCGGTCGCGCATTTCGGGATGGCCGGGATCGGCGAGGATGCTGCGATTGCCGAGGGCGCGCGGGCCGAACTCCATTTGTCCCCGGTACCACGCGAGCACGGAACCGTCCGCGATGAGATCGGCGGCGGCGGCGCAGGTTTCCTCCATGGAACCGAAGGCGCGGACTGTTATTTCGTTGGAGAAGGAGGCGAGGGCTTTTTGCACGGCCTGGTCGTCGTAGGCGGGCCCGAGCAGGGGCACGGGCATTCGGCGATTGGGGACGGTTTCGTTTTCGGCGGAGAGATAAAGCGCCGCGCCCAACGCGGTGCCGTCGTCGCCGGAGGCGGGCTGGACGTAGAGGTCGTCGAATAATCCGGAGCGGAGCAGGTGGCCGTTGGCGGTGCAGTTGAGGGCGACGCCTCCCGCGAGGGCGAGATGCGTATTTCCGGTGGAGCGGCCGAAGCTGCCGCAGATGTGGAGCAGGACGTTGTTGAGGCATTCCTGGAGCGCGGCGGCGAGGTCGCGGTGCTCGTTGGTGATTTCTCCGGCGGGCGAGCGGGCGGGGATGAGGTTGTGATTGAGGTAGTCGCGGGTGGCGAGATAGTTTTCGCGTTCGTCGCGGGTTTTATTGAGACGAAGCATGGGAATGCGGATCGATCCGTCGTCACGCAGAATGATTTCCTTCGCGAAGAAATCGCGGAAGCGGGAGGGATCGCCGTAAGGCGCAAGGCCCATGATTTTATATTCGTCGGAATTGAAATCAAAGCCGAGGTGGAGGGTGATGAGCGAATAAAAAATACCGATGGAATCCTGTGCGGAAAAAGCGGCAACGCGATGGAGTTCGCCGTCGCGGCCCTCGAAGACGCTGGTGCCGTGGGCTTCTCCCATGGCATCGACGGCGACGATGAGGCATTTGTCCCAGCCGGAGGTGTAATAGGCGCTGGCGGCATGGGCGTGATGATGGGGAACATGATGGATGCGCTCGAGGGGGAAATCCTTCAGGTCGCGTTCGACGAGTTTGCCGAGGGATTCATGGGAAAGCACTTCGTCGTAAAACTCGCGCGTGACCGGATCGAGCGAATAGATTTCCCGGTAAGGTTCGTAGTCGAAGCCGTGAACGATGGCGTCGATATCGGCGAGGCGAAGTCCGGCGTTTTCCAGGCACCAGGAAATGGCGTGAACGGGGAAATGGGCGCTTTGCTTTTTCCGGTCGAAGCGCTCTTCGGCGGCGGCGGCGACGATTTCTCCCGAGCAAACCAGCGCGGCGGCGGCGTCGTGACCCTGGGAAATGCGGTAGTCGCGCTCATCCAGGTGGGGCCAGTGTTTGCGCTTGAAGGCCATCGCCGGTTCGAGCCCGCTGATCCCCAGGATGTTCATGGCGTCTTTTCCGGGGCAGCGGCGGCACTTGGGGATTTGGCTTTGAGATAGCCGAGTATTTGTTCGGCCAGGACGCCGACGCCGGGCTCCTTGAGCATGGAATTGTGATCGCCGGGAACTTCGAGGAGCGTCATGTTGCCGTTGGTCAGGCGGTGCCAGATCCGGGAGGAATCGGTGGGGTCGGTGTCGAGGCGCTTCTGGCATCGGAAAAAGACGACCGCGCCATCGTAAGGCTTCGGCCTGAAGTAGTCGGCGGCGATTGAGTTGGCTTCCTTCACATTATTCAGGAACGGAGGCATCGGCCACCCGAACCGGGATGTTATCAGGTAGGTGGACCGATAGAGTCTCCGGGTTGTCGTGTTGATCAGCCAAGTCAGGATGTAGCTTTTTCCCTCCTTCAAATAGCGGATGCGATCGGACGACTGAATCAGGCCCTTGATGTCCATGAGGAGGCGTTGGACAAGGGGAGGCTCGTCGAAACGCCGGGGCGCCAGCTCCTGAAATCCATCCTCCTCGACTAAATTCGATTGGTAGGTGTCGAGAAGCCCCACCAACCCCATCGGTTCATTTTGGGCGGAAAGTTGGCGCGCAATCTCGTAGGCGACCTGTCCGCCGAAACTGTGCCCCGCCACGAAATAAGGGCCGTGGGGCTGCCGTTCACGGATTTGTTCAATATAATGGCGTGCCATGGCATCCACGGTGAAATCGACAGGTAAGCCGCTCAAGCCGCCTGATTCGAAGGCATAGATCGCCTGATCGTCCGGAAAATGCCGGGCCAGGTGTTCATAGCTGAGGACGTTTCCTCCGACGCTATGGATGAGAAAGAGTGGCGTGTTGGTTCCGTGGGATCGAATGGGCACCAGCGTTTGGGCGGAGGCCGATTTGCTTTGAGAAGGGTCCGCTTCGCGGGCCTTGCGAATCAATTCGGCCAGGGCGCCGATGGTGCGGGCCTCGAAAAGAGTGGAGAGGCCAAAATTGATGTTGAAACGTTTACGAATTTCCGTGAAGAGCCGGACGGCGAGCAGCGAGTGTCCGCCCGAGTCAAAGAAATCGGTTTTGGCGTCGACCCGGTCAAGCCCGAGCAGTCGCTGCCAGAGTTGCGCGAGCACCAGGTCGATGTCATCGCCGCTGGCCGTCACGGAATCGGCCGGCAGTTCGGTTTCCCTCATCGGAGCAACGGGCGCGAGATTTGTCGGGGAGACAAAGACCATGTCCGACGAGCGGCTTTTGAGGATGCGCTGGAAGGCCTCCAGGCCCTGCCTCGTGGGAATGCCCGCGGAAGGTTGGGAGGAGTCATCGGTTGACGGCAGGGCCAGGGGAACCGAATCGGCTTCCGAACGCGAAAGATCGGTCAAGCTCCGGAGGCGTTTGATGGTGAACTCCTCGATTTCGGCGATAACTTCCCCGTTTTCACCGGCCAGCGTGATGTCGAAAACGACGAGGTCCGATCCGATGTCGTGATGTATCCGAGCGTGGCTGTAGACGCGGGGCGGCAGGACGCCATAGACGGCCAGCCTTTTATAGGCGAAGGGCAGAAACAGATCGCCCGCTTTGTCGTAGCCCGGAATGAGATACATCGCGACACCGGTGGCGATGTCCATGAGCGCGGGATGAAGTGCAAAATTTTCGGTCTCGGCCCGGAATTCCGAGGGAAGTTCCACGGTGCCGACACATTCATCCTTTCCAAAAGCGATCTGACGAAGACTTTGCCAGCGGGGTCCAAAGTCAAAATGACCGCGCTGACGGACGTTCTTTGGGGCATCCCGTTTCTCGATCTGGCAACGGGCCAGGATTTCCTTGAGCTTGATCCGGGGAGGGCGGTCCGACAGGGGACGGCACTGGCCGGAAACGTAAACGACGTCATGGGACATGACCGAAAACTGATAACCCGATCCCGTTTTTTGCAATTCGGCCTGGACCACGCTGGGGCTATTTGGCGCCACTCTTAAAGGGGCGAGGAAAACGATATTCTCCAGCGTGATGGGTTGCCTCCCGATTTTTTTCCAGAGCGCCGTCACGGCCATTTCCAGATGGGCCGTGCCGGGGAGCAGGGAGTCACCTCCGTGGAACCGATGTTCGCTCAAAACCCAGTGGCGCTCGACGCTGAGGGTTCCTGAGTAGACGGTCCGCACCGCCGTGTCCAAATCGACGCGCTCCAGCAGGGGATGGTGGAAGGAGGAGGGTTCCAATGCCGGTGGAGGTTTGGGCGCGACCATGCCGATTTCCGCCCAGGGTCCCCACCCGATGACGATGAAGTTGCGTTCGGCAGGGCGGCTTTGCGCGAAGGCGTTGAGGAAGGCGTTGGCGGCGCAATAGTCGACCTGGCCGTCCGGCGGAGTGAGGGCGCTGACGGAGGAGAAGAGCGCAAAAAAATCGAGAGGCTGGTCGCGGGTCAGTTCATCCAGGATTTGCACGCCTTCGGTCTTCGGGGCCAGCACCTGTTGGGCGACGGTTTTCTTTTTGAGTTGAATGATCCCGTCCTGAAGAATGCCCGCGGCATGGATGATGCCGTGGAGCTGGCCGAATTTTTTATGCGCAAGTTCGAGGGCGCGCCGGAGTGATTCCCGGTCGGTCACGTCCGCGGAGAGCACCAGTACTTCCGCGCCCAGCTTCCGCCATTCCTCGAATTGGCTCTCATGATTGGCGTCCGGCGTCCCGCCATGGCGGGAAAGGAGGACGAGCCGCGCGTGGCAGGATCGCGCAAGCAAATCGGCCACCGCCATGCCGAGGCCTCCGAGACCGCCGGTAATCAGATAAACGCCCCGTTCGCGCAAACGATTCGCGGTTGGTTCGAGGTGGAAACGCTCGACGTCCTGCGTCCAACGGTTGCCGTCCCGGTAAACCGCGAGGCTGATCGAGGTGTCGCTTTCGCCTTCACGGAGGATGACCTGGGCGAGTGTCTTGGGATCGGTCGAATCGACATCGACTTGCCGGCAACGAAGCGTGGGATATTCCAGCGGAGCGACGCGGCAGGGCCCGCTCAGAAGGCTGCCGTAGGGATGAAGAACGGGTTCGTGGCGAATCGAGACGCTCCGGTGGGAGACGGCGGTGATGGCGACGGTTTGATCCATCGGTCGCGCGCCCAAAGTTTGGATCAAAAAGAGGAGGCTGTGGAAGCAGCGATCCTCGGCGGGGGCGGCGGGGGCCATGCCCCAGAGATGGACGATACGGCTGGGGATCTGTTTGCGCCGGGCCAGGTGATCGAAGAGGAGGGCGTAATCTCCTTCCGACGAGAGATTCATCACATAGGAGTCTTCGCCGGGGGATTGAAAATTTTCGCCAGCAGTGACGGTGATGACGGTCGCTTTTTGCTTTCGAAGCTCGTCGATCAGCTTTTGGTTGCCGGGCGAGGAATCGCCGAGCAGCAGCCAGGGTCCGGAAGATGAAGCGGAAGATGGCGCGGCGGATGGCAATGGAGTCGATTTCCAAATGGAACGGTAAAACCAGTCGTCCACTTTGCCGTGGGAATCGGCCAGCCAATTGGTTCCGATCTTCGGCCCCATCCAAAATTTCTTGCGTTGAAAAGGGTAGGTGGGCAACGGGATGCGCTGGAGCCGGTCGTGAGCGTGGAAGGCTTTCCAATCGATGGAAACTCCGCTGATCCACAGATTTCCCAAGGCGCTGAGCATGGCGGTAAGATCGCTTTTCTTTTCGATGGGGCGGGGCAGAGAGGGAAAAGTTTTTTGCCGCGCCTCGTTCTTCCCGCTTTGTCTGGCGAGCGCGCAGAGGGTTTCGCCGGGACCGATTTCGAGCAGAAAATTTCCGGCGTCGGCCTGCAGTAGCTTCAGGCCTTTATCAAACTGCACCGTTTCGCGGAAATGACGCGCCCAGTAGGCGGGGTCGGTCGCTTCTTTTTCCGTCAGCCACGTGCCAGTCACATTCGAGATGAGGGGGATTTGCGGCGCGCGCAATTGTTTTTTGCGCACCAGTTCCACAAACAGGTCGAGGATGGGATCAATCGCGCTGGAATGGAAGGCGTGGGAGGTTTGCAGGCGGTGGGAGGCGATGCCCTCTTGTTTTAATTTCTCGTTGAGGGCGGCGATGGCGGCGGTGGGGCCGGAGATGACGCACTGTTCCGCGCCGTTGACGGCGGCGAGGGAGAGGCCGTCGTTGATCCAGCGGGCGGTTTCCGTTTCGGAGAGGGAGACGGCGAGCATGGCGCCTTCGGTTACTTTTCTCATCAGGTTGCCCCGCGCGCAGACGAGCGAAAGGGCATCTTCGAGGGTGAAGATGCCGCTGAGACACGCGGCGGTATATTCGCCGAGGCTGTGACCAATGAGTTTGGCGGGCCGGACGCCCCACGACATCCAGAGCTGGGCCAGGGCGTATTCGACGGCGAAGAGGATGGGTTGGGCGTTCCACGTGGGCTTGATTTGCTCCGCAGCCTCGGCGACGGCGGCTTCCGTCGGATAAAGGATGTCGCGGAAATCAAAGCCCAGATGAGGCAGGGACTGGTCGGCGCAGATGTCGATCCAATTACGAAAGACGGGTTCCGTTTGATAGAGCTCATGGCCCATGTTGACGTATTGCGGTCCCTGGCCGGAGAAGAGGAAGGCGATGGCGCGCGGATCGGATGGTTTGCCCGTCGTGACGGCGGGCGAGTGGGGGTGGTCGGCGTGTTCGAGGGCTTCCTGATAATCGCGGGCGACGAACATGCGGCGGTGGGCGAATTCGGTTCTTCCGACGTGGAGCGTGTAAGCCGTGTTGTCGAGATTCTCGTCGGGGAAATGGCGCAGGTGGTTGGCGAGAGAATGAGTGGCGTTTTCGAGGGCAGCGACGGATTTGGCGGATAACGTGAAGAGGCGGACGGGCCGGCTGGCCTGACTGGGCGCGGGTTCCGGAGGCTCTTCGAGAATGATATGCGCGTTCGTGCCTCCAATGCCCAGGGAGGTTACTCCGGCGCGGCGCGGTCCATCCTGGTTATCGGTGGTTTTCCATTCCGTCAATTGATCGACCACCTGCAACTTCGCTTTGCTGGAATCGATGAGGGGATTGAGGGTTTTGAAATGGAGCGTGGGTGGAATCTGGCGGCGATTCAGCGCCATGACCGCTTTCAGCAATCCGGCCATTCCGGCGGCGGTATCGAGGTGGCCGATGTTGGTCTTCACGGAGCCGATCATGAGTTGGCGGTCGCGGCCGGCGAAGGCCTGGCTGAGAGCGCTCAATTCGATCGGATCGCCGATGGGAGTGCCGGTGCCGTGGGTTTCCACGTAATTAATCGAAGAGGGGGCGACTCCCGCTGCTCCGAGAGCTTCCAAAATTACTTCGACCTGTCCTTCCATGCTCGGGGCCAGGAAGCCGACTTTGCGGTTTCCGTCGTTGTTGACGGCCGTGCCCTTGATGACCGCGTGGATGGTGTCGCCCGCGGCAATGGCTTCGGGAAGCCGCCGGAGAATGACGATTCCGAGTCCGCTGCCGAAGACGGTGCCGGTCGCATTGGCGTCAAAGGCCCGGCAGTGTCCGTCGTGCGATTGGATTTCGTTTTGACGATAGTGATAGCCGATGGCATGAGGGACTTCGATGCTGACCGCGCCTGCGATGGCCATGTCGCAGTTGAAGTGCAACAGGCTTTGGCAGGCGAAGTGGACGGCGACGAGGGAGGTCGAGCAGGCCGTCTGGACGTTGAGGCTCGGGCCGCGCAGATTCATTTGGTACGAGAGCCGCGTCGCGAGCACGTCCTTGTCGTTGCCGGTGTGCCGAAGCAGGAAAATGCCTTCCTTTTCGACGAGTTCCGGATCGCTGAGGAGGTTATAGATGAGGTAGGAGTTGGGGCCTGAGCCGGCGAAAACTCCGGTGGAACCGGGAAAAATTCCCGGCGCGTATCCGGCGTGTTCCAGGGCTTCCCAGGCGCTTTCCATAAAGAAGCGCTGCTGGGGATCCATGATGGCGGCTTCGCGTGGGTTGATCCCGAAAAAGCCGGCGTCAAAGGCATCGAGGTTAGAGAGCGGCGCGCCGGCGCGGACATATTCTGGATCGCGTAAAATGGACTTGCTGACGCCGACGGATTCAAGTTCCTCGATGGAAAAGGCGCGGATGGATTCGACGCCACGACAAAGATTCTCCCAAAATTGCCCGGCGTTTTCGGCGCCGGGGAAGCGCGCGGCATAGCCGATGATGGCAATGTCCGATGACGGTTCGATGGGGTCTTCGGGGTTCATGAAGATTTTTTGAGCGGACCGCTCTTGCGAACGGAGTTTCGCTTTGCCGTCAACTGCTGCCGCAACTTGCCGCGATGCAGGCCTGTGGTTTCGGTGGCCACTTCGGCGGAGCGTTGGCCGAGATGGTGGGCCAGGGAACGGACGGTTGGGTACTGAAAGAGATCAAGCAACGCCACACGGTGCCCCGTTTTATCGCGGAGTTGATCATGAACTTCGATCATGAGGAGAGAATGGCCGCCGATATCAAAAAAGCGTTCTTCGAGGCCCACACTCTGGACCCCGAGCGCATCGGACCAGATCGCCGCGATTTGGCGCTCGAGATCGCTGGCGGTTTCATGGCCCGCTTGAGATGCTTTCTGGTCGGGTTTGGGCAGGGCGCGGCGGTCAAGTTTGCCATTGGGTGTTTTGGGAAACTCGGGCAGGAAAACCAGGGCGGAGGGCACCAGCATTTTTGGGAGCTTGGAGCCGAGCCACTGCTGCAATTGGGAAGTGGAAGGAGGTTGCGGAGACGAAGGCACGATATAAGCGACGAGGCGTTTGTCGTCCGCCTCGGCTTCCAGGACGACTACGACCGCATCGCGGACGTCGGGATGCTCCCGGAGGACGGCTTCAATTTCTCCCAGCTCGATGCGGACGCCGCGTATCTTGATCTGCTGGTCGATCCTGCCCATGAATTCGAGGCGGCCGTCCCGGCCGTACCGGACCAGATCGCCCGTCCGGTAAAGGCGCTCCGTTCGGGCGGGGGAAAAGGCGTGGGTGACAAAGCGTTCGCGGGTGACATCGGGCCGGTTGAGGTATTCCCGGGCCAGACCGTCGCCACCGATGTAAAGCTCTCCCACGCTGCCGATGGGGACGAGTTCGCGCTCGGGATCCAGGATGTAGAGGCGGGTGTTGGCCACCGGGCGGCCGATCAGGATTTGCTTTTCATGTTTGCGGATGCGTTGGGCGGCGGACCAGACGGTTGTTTCAGTCGGGCCGTAAAGATTGAAGAGGTCTCCCGTGATGATTTCAGACAAACGATTGGCGAGGTCCAGCGGCAGGGGCTCGCCACCGACCATGAAACGTCGCAAGGGCTTGAGCGCATTGGAGGATTCCGAGTCGCAGATCAACATGGAGGCGAGGGAGGGTGTGCATTGAAGGTGGGTTACGCCGTGTCGTCTCATTTGTTCGGGGAGGGAATGCTTTGATCCGGCCTGCGAGGCCCACTGGCCTTCCTCCTGAAGGATGATGCGAAAGCCGCGCGCCAGCGTCCAAAATAATTCGAAGACGGAGATGTCGAAATTAATGCTGGTGACCGCAAGCCACACCCCGGCTTCCGTACCGACGACGGCATCCATCGCGGTGAAAAAATTGGACACGTTCCGATGCGTAACGATGACGCCCTTCGGTTTCCCGGTCGAGCCGGAAGTGTAGAGGACGTAGGCGGCGTCCGAGCTTTGGGGAGGAATGGGGCTTTTATGGATCGCATCAGGGCCCGGGCCGGCTTTATCCCCGGCGCTATCGACCCAAAAAAGGCGTTGTTTGGGCAGGGTGGGCAGCGTGAAAAGGTCGGCGGTTTGCTTCGAGACAACGATGACGGCGGGCTTCGCATCCTCAATCATGAAGGTGAGCCTCTCCGCCGGATAGGCCGGATCGAGCGGAAGATAGGCCCCGCCGGCCTTGAAGACCGCCAGAAGCGTGGCCATCAATTCCAGGGAACGGTTCAGGCAAATCGCGACGAATGTGCCGGGGCCGACGCCCGCGGATCTCAAGCGGCGGGCCAGAATTTCGGCTTGGGCATTCAGTTCCCGATAAGTCCACTGGTGATCGCAGAAGACAACCGCTACGGCGTCGGGAGTGCGGGCCGCTTGCTCCTCAAAGAATTCATGGATGCAGGTGTTTTCCGCGAAGGGAATAGAGGTGTCGTTCCATTGGTCGAGAAGCTGATGACGCTCCTGCGCGGTCAGCAGCGGCAGGTTTCCGACCGCGCTTTGCGGTGCGTCCGCCATTCCCCGGAGCACAACGTTCAAGTGGTCGCCCAAGGCCTGAACGTCGGTTGGATCGAACCAAGCCGAATCGTAATGGATTTCGATCATGGAGATGTCGAGCCGGATCACGACAAGCAGGGGGCCCTTGATTTGATCGCGAGGAGGGAAGGCCTTGGCCTCGGGCGGAACGATCAGGAAAGTGGGGAGGCTGCGGGCAAGGCCTTCTTCCCGCGCTTGCGCCATGAAATGAGCCGGAATCGGGCCGTTTTTCTCGGCTTTTCTCAACCACTTTTCAAACTCGGCGAGCCATTCCGAAACAGGATTCTTGACGGGAAGAACTACGCGGAGAGGCGCCAGCCAGGGGCTCCGGTCATCGAATGAGGAGAAAAAGATGACATCGGTGCTGCTGGTGTGCCGTGCCAAGACGATGGCCCACGCCGCAAGCAAAACGGTCTCCGTTCGAATCCGCGGATGAAACAGTCCCATGACCGTAAGCGGAAGATGAACCTGCGCGTTGAAGGTCGCCTCTCGATCCAAAGCTTTCGTGGCATGGCCGTGCAGAAGTCCCGTGCCCTGAAGATCGGAAAAAAGAGATCTCCAAAAGGATTCATTGGGGTTCTTTGAACGTGATTCTAATTCCATAAAAAACTTCAAGCCACTATACCGTATCCTTCCGCCCAATAAAAGCGCAAGGAATGAGGCGATTTTAAGCCGGGGCTGGTCTTCAAAGTAGGGCAAAATTGCTTTCAGCGTGACCGGCGCAGGCTTTTGGGACAGCCTTGAGTGCTTGGAATCCACTCGGATGGAGGGTTCTCGAGCGAGACAAGAAATGGCGCGTGTTCACCTGCTTACAGTTTACCCGGAAAGCGATCTCAGGGCCCGGGTAGGGTATCTTTCGCTGAAGGAGCATGCGCTCGCGGATCGCATGAAGGTTCACCAGGTGGTGGAAGATCCGGAGGCGGCGGACCTCATTCTTTTTGTGGAGGTGGACGTGGGTTCGTTCAGTACGAGTGTCCGCAAGCATCCCTATATGAAACGATTTCGCCCGAAATGTTTCATGTTCAGCAGCGATTGGCGCGTCATTCCTTTCGTCCCTGGAATTTATACCGCTTTGGAGAAACGTTGGTATTTACCCCGTCGCAGCCGGCCCGGTTTTTACCTTAACTGGCTGATTAATCCGCTGGTTAAGTTTGAGCCCGACGCTCATCGCGACTTGCTTTACAGCTTTATGGGCGATCTGGAAACCGCCCCGGTGCGGAAAGTCCTGGCGCGGTTGGAACATCCCCGTGGGCTTTTTGTGGATACTTCGGAGGAGAGTCAGGACGTCATATCGCAGAGCAGCGCGGAGCAGAAGGCGGCTTTTTGGAGCCGATATGTCGAAACGGCCCGGCGGAGCAAATTCATCCTTTGTCCGCGCGGCATGGCTCCCTCCAGTATCCGGCTTTTCGAAACGATGTGCATGGGGCGCGTTCCGGTCATTCTGGCTGATCAATGGGTGCGGCCTGAAGGTCCCGCATGGGAATCGTTCAGCATTCAAATTCCCGAGAGGGATGCGCGATCGGTGCCCCGTCTTTTGGAAGAAAGGGAAGCGGAGGCCGATGAAATGGGATTGGTTGCCCGGGCGGCATGGAAAAAATATTTTTCACCCGATATCGTGTTTCATCGCGTGATCGAATTGTGCCTGGAGATTCAAAAATCGCGGCGGGTTCCGGAAGCGTTGGACCGTCTGTCGCTCCTTCCACAACTCTTGAAAGGGCATGTTATCCGGGAATATTTGAGAATCTGGAAAGAGCGCCTGGGTGGGAAGAATTTTTGACGGAACTCCTGCGGAGGGCAGCAACGGAATTTTGACAGGAGGAACATGAAGGACATGAAGATGGATCTGAGAAAAGGGAAACTTTCCCTTCATGTAATTCATGTCTCTCCTGTCTAAAAATCAGCCTGCCTTCCAATCTTGTGAATCGTGTTAATCCTGTCTAAAAAAAATCCCTGCCTGCCTGTTTACTCGTAGCGCAGGGCTTCGATGGGATCGAGGCGTGAGGCGAGGACGGCGGGCCAGTAGCCGAAGCCGATGCCGACCGCGACGGAAAAGCCGCACGAAAGCACGACGGAGATGAGCGTCGGATTCATCCACTGGCCCTGAAAGTAACCGATGACCAGGGTGACAATCCAACCGAGCGCAATGCCGAGGAAGCCGCCACCGAGGCAGAGCGTTACCGATTCGATGAGGAATTGCGCCTGGATGTCCCACTTTCTCGCGCCGAGCGCCTTGCGCAACCCGATCTCCCGTGTCCGCTCCGTGACCGAGACGAGCATGATGTTCATGATGCCGATGCCGCCGACGACGAGCGAGATCGCCGCGACGCTGGCCAGCATGATTGAGAGGGTCATTGTGACGGCGCTCAGGGCCTGGGCCATCGCCGTCATGTTGAACACCCGATAGCTGTTGGTGGTCACGCCTGGAATGTGGGGCCATTCCGTGGTCAGGTCCTGCAACTTGCTTTCGGTGTCGTCGATTACGCTGGCGTCGGTCGCGCTGGTGTCAATCCAGTCGACGTATTTTTTGCCGAGCACGCGATACATCGCCGTCTGCAGAGGCACGATGATGGCATCATCCTTATCGTTCCCGTTGCTGTCGGAACCCTTCGAGGGCAGCACGCCGATGATCGTGAACGGAATTTGATTGATTTCAATTGTTTGCCCGACCGGATTGTCCTGTCCAAAAAGCTCGGTCAGGACCGTCGTGCCCAACAGAGCGACGCGCTTGCGCAACCGGCATTCCTCCAGGTTGAAAAATCGTCCGTAAATTGGCGTGGCCGAATAAATCTCCTGATACCCCGGCAGTGTTCCCGTGAGTGTTGTGCTTACATTATTATGTCCGTAAACGGCCTGGACGCCGCCCCGGACCTCTCCGGCAACAGCCGAGACGGTTGGGATGCGTCCGTTGATGTTCATGGCTTCATCCAGGGTCAAACGGCTGACCGCGCCCGCCATCTGGTGGACGCCGCCGGTGTTCTGCGCATTGGGCGTGATCACCAATCGGTTGGAGCCGAGCGCGGCGATTTCACGGTCGACGGAATTCTGCGCCGCGTTTCCGAGAGCGAGCATGACAATCACCGCGGCCACGCCGATGATGATGCCGAGCGCCGAAAGGCAGGTGCGCAGCTTGTTGCCCCAAAGACCCCGCGCCGCCTGCTGAAAATTAAGCAGGAGGAGGTTCCAGTGGACTTGGCGTGACATTTGCAGTTCGGGCGCCGCCGTAATCGGGCCCGGAGCCGGGCTGGCGCCCGCGGCCGGGGGGGCTGCAACCGGAGGGATGGTGTTGAGTGGCGGCCCGCCAACGGCCTTGCGGATGTCCTCGATGATTTGCCCGTCATGGACGCGAATGGTGCGGTCCGCGGCGGCGGCGATGGAAGGCTCGTGCGTGACCAGGACGACGGTCAGGCCTTCCGCGTGGAGTTCGCGCAGCAGGGCCATGATTTCGGCCCCACTATGGGAATCGAGATTGCCGGTCGGTTCGTCGGCCAGCACGACGAGAGGTCTCCGCACGAGGGCGCGCGCGATGGCGACGCGCTGCTGCTGGCCACCCGAGAGCTCATTCGGCTTGTGATGGCTGCGTTGGCCGAGGCCCACGCGTTGCAGCAGGCCCGCGGGATCGGCGGAGGGGCGGTCGCCCTTGGCGTAAATCAGGGGCAGTTCCACATTGTCGAAGGCGGTCATCCGCTTGAGCAGATGGAATTGCTGAAAAACAAAGCCGATCGTTTCCGAGCGCAGCTTCGAAATCTCGTCGTCGGGCAACTCGGCGGTGTTGTGGCCGCCGATGCTTAGGGTGCCGGTGTCGGGCCGGTCGAGGAGCCCGATCATGTGGAGCAGCGTCGATTTGCCCGAGCCGGACGCTCCGACGAGCGAGACGAATTCGCCCCGCTCGATATGCAGCGAGACCCCGCGCAAGGCGTTGACCGTGGTCTCGCCCATCAGGTAGGTCTTGCTGACGTTTTCGAGAACGATCATTTTATCTCCTGGCGCCTGGCACGAAGGTAAAGCCGCCTTTCTGCGCTTCCTGGATCGCAAACGAGCGGCGCGCGATCCAATCCCCCTCGTTCAGGCCGGAGAGCACCTCGGTCCAGGTGCCATCGCTCATTCCCACTTTGATCGGTTGCGATACGGGCGGTTCGCCCTGGGCCTGTACCACGAGGACCTCGCCTTCCGGGGTGATCGCGTCGGTCGGAATGCGGAGCACATTCTTGCGGTCGGAGATGAGGAGAAAGACGTTGGCGGAAATGCCGCTACGGATGTAATTGGGCGTGGAATCGAGGAAGATGTTGACGGTGTAGGTCGTCACGTTGTTGACCGTGGTGGCGTCGTAGGCGATCTCATGCACCTTTCCGGTCAGGTGGCCATCGGGAAAACTGTCGAACGTGATGTCCACTTTCTGGCCCAGCCAGACATGGTTCAGGTCGGTCTCGTCCACACTGGCCTGCACGATGAGATGGTCGGACATGGTGAAGACGGTCTGTGCGGCCACGACCACCTGGCCCGGCACGACGGCGGTCGAGATGATATGGCCGTCCAGCGGCGCGACCAGGGGCGCGGGTTTGTAGACGTCCTCCCAAAATTTGATTTCCTTGCCGCCGGCGGCGCGGGCCGCGTCCATCAGCGCGGCGCGGTCGGTCGAACTGATCCAGGCCAGGACCTGGCCTTGCTTGACGGCCACGCCGTTGGACACATTGATGGTGTCGATTCGACCGGGGATGGGCGGGGTGACGGTGAGCCGGTGTTCCGGTTGCACGGTTGCGCTTTCCCGCAGGGTGACGCGCAACGGGCCGCGCTCCACTTTCAGGTAATCATAAGTGGGTTCGTCCGCGTACAAGTTGTAGACGACCCAGGCGGTGATGCCGGCCGCCGCCAGCACGCTCGCGGCCAGGGCCGGATACATCCAGTTCAAGTGCTTCTTTCGTTTCATGGAATAGCTCCGAGTCCCCGCGCTTCTTCCCAACTCGCTTCGGCGATGACCGCGGAGAGTTGGGCGGAGAGGAGGGTCTGTAGTTGGCCGACATAGCTGTCGGTGATGGTGTTGAAATCCTGGAAAGACATCAGGCCGTTTTTGTAATCGGCTTCGGCGATTTTGTAACGGAGCGCGGTGGCGTCGAGCACTTCCTGCTGGATGCGCACGTTGTCTTCCGCGTCGACCATGCCTTTGAACATCTGCGCGAGGGTCAGGGCCGCATCGTTGGTGCCGGAACGCAGGTTATCGAGGGCCTGGCGCAGTGAGGCGCTCGCCGCTTTGACATCGAAGTAGGTCGCGCCGCCTTGGAAGATAGGGTACGAAACGGAAAATCCGGCGGACCAGCCCTGGCCCTTGAGCGGGAATTGCGAATCGCCCCGATCAGCCGAGGCGTTGGCCGTGATCGTCGGGTACCAGCCGCTATTGGCAATCGTGATGCCCGCCGCCGCCGCGTCGACCTGTGCCTTGTGCTGGAAATAAGAGGGCGTCTGCACGGCGAGCTGGTTGAAGTCGGGTTTTACCGGCAGGACATCGGTCTGTAATTCGCCCTCGGCCAGCACCGGCGCGGGCAGGTCCTGCCCGATGTAGACCCCGAGCTGCACACCGGAGAGATCACGGGTGCGGACAGCCTGGTCGAGATTGTAGATGGCCTGGTCGAGATTGGCCTGGCTCAGTTGCATATCGCCCTTGTCTTCACTGCCGCCTTCGTAGAGCAGCTTCACCAGGCGGGCGTTGCTCTGTTGGATGTCGATGACGTCCTGGCTGATTTTGATGAGTTTCTGCGCGTAGAGAAGTTGCGCGAAGGCCGATTTCAGATTGAAGCTGAGCGAGGCCTTTTCCCCGTTCAGGTTAGCAAAAGCGAGATTCAACTGGGCGCGGGCCTGGTCGATGTTGCCCTTGGTCGCGAAGCCGTTGAAAATCGTCTGCGAAATGGAGAGTTGCTCGCTGTAGGAAGTCGAATAAACGTAGGGCGAGTAGAGGTTGGCGATCGCCTCGCCGCGTGAGTCGCCGAAGGAGGCGCTGATTTGGGGATAGAGCGCGGAGTAGGCGCCCATCCGCACGGCGTCACTGTTGAGGATGGCTTCGCGCGAGGCTTGCAGATCGGGATTTTGCTGGATCGCCAGGCGCACGCAATCGTCCCACGTCAGGCTGATGCCGGGAGTCTCGGATACCGTTGCCGGCGCGGGATCGGCGTGGAGGCATACCCCCCCCATCATCAGTCCAACCACCGCGATGCGCCAAATCATCATAATTCTTAGCTCTAAAGATCGTTCCGCCTGTTTTTGCCGACAGGCTCGGTAGAGTAGGAAGCCTATGATGGTAAAGCGATAATTTTGGAAAAAGTTGCTCAACCAGCGATGCCATTTCACGGGTGTAAGCGTGCTCGATGCACCGGCTATCTGGGCAGATCCGTTTTCTTCAGGAACAGGCCGGCATTTTCAGGACCGTTTCCCTTGCAGTCAAAATAGGTGTACTCCGGGTCAAGCTGCGCCTTCATTTTGTCCAGCCACTCGGTGGGGATTTTATCGTCGGGCCAGACCAGCACCGCGGAAATGTCGGAGGCCTGCAAAAAAGCGAGCGGGGCGGGGAGGGTCCCATCATAAAACGCATTCGTTTCCTTTTCGCGCTCGTGCGCTTCGACCGGGTGACCGCACGATTCCTCCGCGTTGGTCCAGCCCAGAAAGGATCGATTTTCCGTAAAGGCGGGCAGACAGGGGGATTCAAACCAGGCTCCCTGCGCTTTTCCCGTCAGCACCGTTTGGCCTCGCAGTTGGCCGAGAATCTTTTCCATTTGATATAACTGAGGTTTTGTCTGGATGAAATAATCACCTTCCAGGTGGAGGAACGATCCGTGCCAGTCCGCACTGTCGCAGATGGCGCCGGTCCATGCGCCCATGGAGAGGAATCCGGTCAGAACCAGCGCCGCGGACAATCCCCGGAACAGCCACCCTTGCTGGATGAAAAGAATGGGATAAAGGATGACTTGCCCGACGCCGAAAGCGCCGCTCCACGTTTTCTCCAGCGTCGTCGCGCGGTCGGCGAAGTAGAAGATTTCCACGCTGATCAAGATGGGAACGAGTGCGAAATGGAGCCAGCGCGCCGTGAAGCTCATTTGCTTCCAGGCAAAGCAAAGGACGATCCAGGGCACGTAGATGGGCCACCATTGGATCACGACCGTCCAAAGATCGCGGTTCAGGTCGAACGTCCAATCAAAGGGCAGGGGAATAGCGCCGTGAGCAAAGCTGTCGATGGTCGGCCAGAGGAGGACGGTCGTCACCGTCGCGCCGAGAAAGACGAATCTCCATTGCGTCGGATGACGGCCCATCTTCCAGGCCAGCAGCAGGGTCGGCCACGCGAGAAGGGCGACGATGATGAAGAACCAGGGACAGGAGATGATGGTCAGGATCGGCACGACCAGCAGGTAAATCCAGGAAAAGAGCGTGCGCTTGCGCCGGAGAACCTCGATTGCGGCGAAGACCGCCAGCAGCGCCAGAAAATGACCCGCGATGGTGGCGTGGAATTCCGGGTAGTAGACATAAAAGCCCGGTGGATACATTCGGTATGCGATCTCGGGCGGCGATTTCTTCAACAGCCAGGAAAATTCTTTGTGGACCATGCTATCCGGGGTTCCATTTCCTATGTCGCAGGTGGCGATGGGATTGGGATTTTGCGGATTGAGCACCGCATGAATAGGGGTGCTGCCGGTAAAGCCGCTCGCCACCACGATCAGGGTGATCACGGCCACCCAGGTTCGATAGCGGCTGATGCTGTGGGCCGCGGCGGCGCAGGCCAGCATGGTCAGAGCATTCAGGAGAGCAAATCCGAGATTGTAAGCCGTCCCGATATCGACGGAGAAGAGGCGCTTCAGGATGGAGGCCCCGTAATGCATGAACGCGTAGTAACCGGTATACTCGTAGGGAGGCAGCCAGGAATCCGTGGGAGGAAGCTTGTCTCCGAGGCAAAAGTCGAGAATGCGATTAAGGTCCGTGAGCCCCTCGGTGTAATAAAAATTCACGTCGGGTTGCAGGCACTTGATCGCGAGGGCAAAGCTGAATATTCCCACAAAAAGGAGGCTGGGCAGGCGCAGTCCTTTCCAGGAACAGCCGGGGCGCACCATCAACCAAATCAGCCCTCCCGTGCTGAAGGGAAGCAGCCAGACGAGCGTGGGCAACGCCACCAGGTGCTCGATGAAATTAAGGAGGGAAACCAGGGCCAGGGTGGGCAGGAAAAATCCCCACCAAGGCGATTCTCTCGGAAAAAGCTTTCGGAAGAGGACGGCTCCCCCGATGACATGCAGGCAAAGGAGAACCGCCAGAAAGGCGACGCGGAGGAACAGCATGGCGCGCCCATTCTGCAATAGACTGTAGCGGCGGTCTACGACCGTTGCTGAATAAATGCGAAGATTACAGACCGCCAGTCCAGTAGAGGAATCGCAACCCTGAGACCTCAGCAAAAGTGTTGTTCCCAATTCCGTCATCCTGAGCGAGGCGAGGTGCTGCGCACGGCAGATGTTTCTCTGCGAAGCTGTTACTGCCCTGCGCAGCAGCGAGCCGCAGCCGAAGGACCTAGTTTCTATTCCAGATGATAGCCAAAGGAGGATGGGTCTACATCGTGAGCAGCCATTCCCGCTACCTTTACATCGGCGTGACGAGCGATTTGTCAGGCCGCGTGTGGGAGCACAAAAACGGCGTCCTTAAAGGCTTCACCAAGAAATACAAAATAGACCAGCTCGTTTACCACGAATTCTTTCAAGACATCGAAAGCGCCATCGTGAGAGAGAAGCAATTGAAAGGCTGGTCGCGGGCAAAAAAGATCGCGCTCATTGAGAAGATGAATCCTGGCTGGAAGGACCTTGCGCTTCCTGATGCCATGTAGGTCCTTCGACTCGGCTCGGCCCACCACGATGGGAAAGTGCATCTGCCGCTCGCCTCGCTCAGGATGACGGATTGAGGGAGCCAACAGTGGCGGTTGTCATACGTTGTGGGAATGCGCAAGATGCATCGATGCGTTTTGTTCGTGGTTCCGCGCTTCGATGGGGGATGAGCCTCGCTCTGCTGCTTCCCGTCATCGCCCTCTACGCCTGCGAATATCTGCGAGGGGGATTCACCGGTTTCATTCAATACGATCAGCCCAGCTACATGGCTTTCGCGCGGAAGTTCTTCGACGGAGGTTTCCATTTCCTCTACGGCAATCCGTTCAGCCCCGATCCTCACACTCCGGCGATTTATTTTCAAATCCACTTGCTGGTGTTGGGTTTTCTTCAGGCGATCACCGGCTGCGATCCAGGCCTGCTCTATGTGATCTTCGGATTTATTGCGGCGCTCATCTATGTGCGGGTCGCGATGGCGCTTTATGAACAGGTTGCCGGGCTTGGCACCCCTGCGCAGGGGGCGGGGCTGGTTCTCTTCATTTGGGGCGGCGGAGTCCTTGCGCTGGCAGGCCTGGGGTTTCATTTACTCCAACGCAGCAACGTTCAGACGACGCTGACCGATCTTTTTCATTTCGATCCGGCAGAGGGTTGGTGGTTTCTCAACCTGGGCCGCAACCTGGTCTTTCCGACGGAGGCCTACTACCACGCCCTGGCCCTCGGAGCCGTCCTGATGGCGATGCGGAACAACTTCCGCGCGGCGCTTTGGCTGGCGCTCATCCTTTCTCTCAGCCACCCGTTCACCGGCCTGCAATTCCTGCTCATTTTGCTGGCTTGGTGCTGGTGGGAAATGGGTTTTCTGGGCAATAGAACCATCCCTTTTACATTTCCCGCGATGCTCTTCGGCGTCCTGACTTTTCACCTCGCTTACAACGTTGTTCTTCTCAACCTTTTTCCCGAGCATCGGGCGTTGTTTGTGCAATGGAGCTTTGCCTGGGGGGAGGGGGCGTCGGCGTTCATTCCGGCGGACGCATTGGTTGGATTTTTGGCCTGGCGGGCGATGCGGAATCGGCACCTTGCCGCTGAACTCTTTTCCAGCCCGGTCAACCGGCTTCTCCTGACTTGGTTTGTCGTCTCTTTTATCCTCGCGCACCACGATCTGGTGACCACGCCCAAGCAACCGCTCCATTTCTCACGCGGTTACACGTGGATTCCGCTTTTTCTGCTGGGAGCGCAACCCTTGCTGCGGATGTTGGAAAGCTGTTTCAGCCTGAAAAGCAGGATGCTCCGCGTGGCGGCCCTCGGCTTTATCTTCTTGATCGGCCTGTCGGACAATCTGGCGTGGTTTGGCCTCCATGCCGCGATGGCGGTGGCGCCGCGCTTTGGAATAACGTGGCTTCCGGAGGATGGGTTTCGATTAAGCGCTGACGACCGGCAACTTTACGGGTGGCTCATGCAGAGGCCGGTGCCGCATGACGAGTTATTGGTCACTCCCGGCAGCGATTCTTCGGTCGTTTACCTGGCGATGGTTTATACCGACTACCGGGCGTGGTACAGCCACTTTGCGTCGACCCCTTTTGCCAACCAGCGCAAGCAGGAACTCGCTGATTTCTTCCAGACCGGAACCGCGCCTTCGGGATGGCGCGGAAGGACGATTCTCATGATCGTTCCCAAGGCTGATCCCCATGATTACGGCGGTAACCTGGCATCTCCGATCCTGTATGAAAACGACGGCTATCGTGTATGGATGTTGCAGGTGCAATGAGATGTGCTTTTATAGCAAGAGGGTTACAACTTGATTTTCACATGATGTACACACAATCGTTCACGTCGCCTAATAATCTACATTTCGGAAATGTAATACTTGACTGTTTGGTAAACTATACGATTGTTGGTAAAAGTTCCTAAGCACTCGACACACCCTATATGAGTATCTCACCTATCTTTATGTTCGCGCCTGTCCCCCTGACGAGCGAACGCAGTCCTTTAGCCCATGCTGCTGCGCTTGTTCGCCGTCGCCTGGCTGACAATCCGGTTGTTGCAGTTCCCCGCCACCGCATCTCTCCTCCGGCCAAAAAAAAGGTTGCCGAAGTGGCAACCGCCTAATCCTGTAAACTAAAAGCCATCGGCAGCCAAAGCCGGTAGTTGAGAGGTTTCTGAAGAGAAATTTCGATCATGTCTGCCCGGCAGCATCGGTCAGAAAGATGATGGGCTGTTCTGATTGCGCCTTCACGGCTGCTTTGTTGGTCACGAAAAGCGTAAAGAACACTGGAGGCGTTGAGAAAATAAGACTGTTCTTCCGTTCCATTTTGCGTTTTCTGTGTTCTTTTGCAGCTATGCAGAGAAAGCCATGAGCGAACCAACCCCGCCCCCAGAAGCGACCCCGCCTCCTGATTCGACAAGCCTGCGGATCAACTGGCACCGCGTGCGTGTTTACCTGTTGAGCATTCTGATCATGCTCACGATGTGGTTTTGTGCGACGATGCTGACGATTCAACGGCATCCGCAGCGGGTGGTGGACGCGATGCTGGCCCAACTCCCTTATCCTTGCAGCACCGGAAAGGTCTACTGGGTGAACCGCCGCACGCTGAAAATCGATGACGTGAAAATCGGGGGATTCTTTTATGCGGATTCCGTCGTCATTGTCGCGAGTCCGGTGGGGCTTTGGCGGCATCACCTCGCCAAGGTCGAGATCATCGGCGGTCAACTGTTTACCAAGCCCTTGTATGCCGCGATGGATCAAGTCAGCTCCCGGCACAGCAACGGGATCGATTGGGTGATTGGGAGGCTGGAGATCAGCCGCGGCACGCTGATGCTGAATAATCTCGTGGCCGATACTTCCATCCCCGTTCGTCTGGGTGTGCGGCAACCGATCGTTTTAAATGGCCTGAGATTGGGCAAGCCCGACGCGAGCCCGGAGATGACGGAGGAGCGGACGGCTGAAATTGTCAACATTGCCATCGTCTCTCCGGTGGACCCGCTTTCGCCCGTGTTTTTCTTCCCGCTGACCCGGGTCCGCTTCACTTATGCTGAAATCTGGCACCATCATATCCGCGAAATCGATTTGGTCCGTCCGACGATGTATCTGGGCGAGGATTTATTCTGGCTCACGAAACAGTTCAAATCGGAGAATAGGCCGACGGTCGCCCAGGGACCGAGCGCGCCGTGGGAAGTGGGGCATTTTGAGGTGCAGTATGGGCAATTGGCGGTCAATGCCTTCGGACAACCCGTCGTCCACTTTCCGTTCTTTTTCGGTACGCAGGTGGATAACATCCGGGTCGATCAACTCGACCAGATCAGCGCGAAGGCCACCATCCCCATCCAGAATCTGACCCAGGATTATCCGGATTATAAAGTCCGGATTGTTAATTTGAGCGGCAAACTCTATTTCAGCTGGCCGCCGACCGACGCGACGGCCAACAACGTCGTGAACACGATCAATATTGATGAGGTTTCCTGGAACCACATTCCCGCGAAGGCTGTGTCCACCACGCTGACATTCGATCCCAACGGCGTTTACGGAAAGCTATTTGGCAAATGTGAGGGAGGAGAAGTGAGTGGTAACTTTGAATTTTATTACACCAAAGGTTTCACCTGGAACGCCAATCTCTTTGCAGAAAAAATCAATTGCCAGCCCATTGCGCAGAAGCTGGTGGGAAAGTACGTCGATTTGACCGGGGAACTCGATGGCAAAATCGCCGTCCAGGGCAAAGCTACTGAAATCCTCAATTGCAATGGTTCGCTCGAACTTCCGAATTCAGGAATGCTCGAAATCAAATCGATGGACGAGCTGCTGGACCGGCTCCCGGCAGATATGATCAAGCTGAAGCGGGACGCCTTGAAAATAGCGATTTCTGCATTCCAAACCTACCCCTATGACCATGGTTTATTGACCATCGATTACAAGCCGACGGGCGGCTTAAGCGCCCTGAAGTTGGATGGTCCCCGCGGCCAGCGGGACTTTGAAGTCTATTTGCATCCCTGGAGTTTGTCCGACAATTCCGGGGAGGTGCGTTAATCTCTTCGAGTAAATTCCCCGCCGCTTGCGGCGTGCAGTTTGTAGCGGCGGTCTATGACCGCCGTGGATAGGCAATACGCTTTCACTCTTCGTCGGCGGTCATAGACCGCCGCTACAACTGAACGAATCCGCTTCCCAATACCGCTGCCTGCGGCGGGATTCTTTACTTCCCGGAGGGAAGCTTTAACAGCTTGCCCGAGCGCCGAATCATCTCCGATGCTTCGACGGCAAGAAGGAAATCATTGCTCTTCTGGGTAATTTCCTGCTGAAGCATCATTTCGCGGAGCGTCTCCACGTCCGAGGTTTCGATCAGCTTGACGAAACCGAATTGGTGCAAAGTGTCGAGGTGCAGCCGAACCACGGTATGTTCCAAGCCCATATATTCGGCCAAATCCTCGGACCGCACGCCACCGGCGAGAAGTTGCCGGCTTTGCTGGTAAAACAGATTCAAGTCCGGATCGATTTCCATTTCAGGCGGAGATGTTTCGAGCATATAAAAAAGCTGTGGGGCAAGGACGGCATTCTGCTTGGCCAGCTTTTCGTCGACGTGGAGCACCAGCAACATGACCAGCTCATTGATCGGGAGCTGTTCGTTGTGCCGTACGGAAATAACCGGTTGCGCGGAGAATTCAAACATGCCTTCTCCCGTTTCAACCATGAAACTGAGTTCGGCGACAATTTGGGCCCGCTCCGTCAGAAAACTGTCGCCGATGTGAAGCCCATGCGCGTGACCCTCGGATAAATCCATTTCGAGGGGAATAATTTCAGGCGCGTCATAAAGTCGCAGACGCCCTGTTCTGCTCCCGATCAAAAGCAAAACCTCCGGCAAGGGGAACTCGGATAAGTTACCAACGAGCGGCATTTGTTTCCTCCACGTCTCGACTATTCTTAAATCGCCTTATTTTAACTGGTTATTCCACATGTGTCCACGATGGAATGGACACGATAGCCTTTAGAAATTCTTTGGATGTTTCTCCCGAGGTTGTCACTGCGGTGGATCTCCGCCGAGGGCGCGCTGAACGTCTTCATCGGAAAGACGGTAGATCAAGATGGAAAAGCCGACGTTGTCATCGGGGGTGCGGCGCCGTAAATAGGCGCACAATCGGGCCAGCCGCAAATCTCCATAAGTTTTAATGCAAGCGGTCCAATAATCGGCCCCTTTTTCCTGTAGCAGACGCGCGCGCGCCGAGGGATCGTTTGCCGTGGAATCCCATTGACTGATTGCGGCTTGCGCCAGGCCATACAATGTTTCATCGGTAGGCGTCCACGGTGGGTAAAAATCCGAATAGACTCCTTGCAGCATGGTTGCGCTGAGGCAATAGATGCCGCCTTGCAGGGGAAACGTCTGCGGTGTTTCGATTTTAAAAAAGCAGGGCAATAACAGCGCGTTGATTCCATAGAACTTGGGATCACCCGTGCCGAAATATGAGAGATAAACGGGGGTGCCGCTTGCCGAGGGCGCATTTTTTCCCAGCCATTGGCGCAAACCCGGCAAGTCCTGTCCCCAATCGAGAGAGCTGTCGACCAGATACTTGTAGCCGTTGCGGGGCCCTCCCACGAATTGGTTAAAGAAGGCCAGATAGTTGGGCCACACGGAAAGCGATTCGGTCATCGTTCCCATTAACAAAAGGGCCAGGGCTATCTTGAAAACGGGTTTCTTCCCCAGCAGCCAAAAGACATTCGCCCCGGCAAGAACGAAAAGAACCGGATAGATCGGCATCATGTGGCGAAGGCCGATATCGAGATTGCTGGTTAAACAAGCCAGCCCGTAGACCCCTCCTAAAATCAATAAGGGAGACAAGTCGTAGAGTTTGGGATGCGGGTGAGCTTCCGATTTTGGAGCCATCCAACCGCGGGGAAACCATCTCCAAAGCGTCAGCGCCACGAAGGAAAAAAAGAACAAAAGCAAACTGGCAATGGGGGTTTTTACCAAAAAAGCGAAAGGGAAAAACCACCACCATCCATTCACGGAACAGTTCCCGCAAAGAAAGGCGGGTCGAAGTTCGGAAGATTGCAGGGTAAAGCTCAGACCTTCCAGATAGGCCGGGGGCAGAAGAGCAGCCTCATTCATGTTCTCTAGAAAATAGGCTTTCATGCCCTTGCCGCTCCAAAATGAAAAATGAGGTGAAAACAAAATCTGATTCCGGGCGGCTTCCTGGCCCCAGCTATGATATTGGAAGTCATACGTGAGCCAGAGGATTCCCACGACACCGATCAAATGGAGAAGGAGCAGAAAGCTCCAAATCCCCGCCCGGCTGAAACGGTCTCCCAGGATTTTATTCGTGAAAAGCTGGAATTCAAGGGGACGTATGGAGAAAAAGCGCACCAGCAGGATGAGGAAATAGATGGGGAGAATCAAAATGGCGGACATTTTGGCCAAGGCCAGACAACAGAGAGCCAAGATGCTAAAGAGCAGGTTTTGCCATGACACCGTGTGGGACAGTTTCCAAAAAGAAAAGGTCGCGGCAAAAAAACAAAGGGCTGCCGCCATGTCGGCGGTGACCAAGGCTCCGTTTGCCAGCATGGTGGGACAAAAAACAAACAGCAAAAGGGACACGAAGCCGCCCCACACGCCGAATAGTTCCCTGGACCAAAAAAAGATCAACGCACCCAAGGCTGCTCCCAGGAGTGAAATCATGCTTCGCGCCTGGAAAAGCATTTCTGACGTATTATTTCCCATGGAGTAAAAGAATCGAAAGTATTGACCCCAGAAGGCCGCCTCTTGAGGAACCCGCAGGTGGTCGAGCAGGAGCGGCAAAGCCGCCCAAGCCTGGGCAAGAATTCCATCTTGCGGTTGGAGGTGATTGGATGGCTGGGTCCAATACAAATAACCCAGACTCAGGTGGGCGATTTCATCATAGGTCGTTGACTTCTGGGTGATGGCCGAGACCGCCATGAAACAATAGAGCAGCAACAGTCCGCCCACGAGGGTCAGTTGCCAACGGCCCGATAATCGGGGAGGAAAGGTTTCGCCAGAGGCCGGTCGCTGAGGTGATTGATGGGGTTTCACGAAGCCTTGTCTTTTCCACTTTCCATTTCCATGTGCTCTGAACTCTTATCACGTCCTGCATCATTGGTCGAGGCAGAGGTGGGTTGTCAGCACGCCCGGCAGGCTCAGGGCGCAGAAAACTCCACTCCAGCCGCATTGATCCAAGATTGCCAATCGCGCGGACATGAGCAAGAATGCCGGAACCATTTCGATTTTCGCCTGAGGCGCTGGTCGGCACTTATCCGTGAATTTTTCTCTGAGTCATCTTCATTCCTGGGCTGCTGCGCCGTCCCTGGCCGGACTTTTGGCCGGCGCCTGCCTCTTGGGCGGTTGTGCCCCAACGATCAATCTGGCCACGCCGAACCCGATCAAGGTTAACGTGGCCGTGCGGTTGGATGTTTACCAAAAAACGGCTCCGACCAAGGCGAAGGAGGAGCAATCGAGCCTGGAGATTGCCGCCAACCGGCGGTTGCGTTCCGGCGAGATTCAACAGTTGAAGAATAACCGCGTAATCGGAGAGGATCGCGACGGTTACCTCGATATCAGGACGCCGCCGAAGGATCCCAAGTACCTGGCCTATGCCCAGGGGATCATGTCGGCTGAAAATGCGGATCGCTCCTACCTTTACCTGTCGAGCGCTCAAGCCCAGAATAAACCGTTGGAAATGATCGAAAGCGAGTATGCTCAGTTATGGAGCGACCGCGCCTTTCCGGGGGAATGGGTACAGAAAGAAAACGGAACTTGGACGCAGAAGTAAGATCAAATCATCGGTCCGTGGAACCGCAGCGCCCAGTGCGCTCGTCGTCCGCGAACGGCTCTGTCCCGGCATCGGGGGGGCATGGCCTGCCCGTCAAACGCCTCTATACGCGCCGGCACGCTGTGGTTAGTTTGCTGTTCTGGCTGACGATGGTGGGCGTTTTCGTGCCCCTGGCTATTCAGTTCACCAGCCGCATCCAGAGCACGCTCAGCGGGATGAAGGGGACGCCGTCGGAAAACGTCCGCGTCAACGTGGTGAAAAACTTCTCGACCGCCCTGGCCTTCCCCACGGCGATCGTCTGGGACGCCAAAGGCATTCCGCCTGCCGACGCCGATGCGGCCTGGAAGAACCTGCTCGCGGCGATCCACGCTGATTCGACCGTGAACGATGTGACCGACGGTAACGAGATGATCGAGAACTGGCCGAGGAGCGACTGGCACGCCGCCTTTGTCGCCGTTGGGACGAGCACTTATGGCGGAGCGGAGCACATTGTGTCCAACCTGCGCGCCGATGTGGCTAAACTTTCCTTTCCCGGTTCCACCCGGCCCTGGGTCACCGGCGGCCCGGCCCTCTTTCTGGACCTGAACCTTGCCTCCACGGAATCGTTGCGCAAAGGCGAATTGATCGCTCTGCCGGTCGCTTTTGTCATTTTGCTCCTGGTTTTTCGTTCGCTGGTCGCGGCCTTTCTGCCGGTCATCGTCGCCACTCTTGGTGTTGTCTGCACGCTGGGCATCCTTTGTTTCTTTGCCACGCCTCATTCCTACCTGACGTTTCTTCCGGTCATGGGGGTGACTTTTTTCGTGCCGAACCTGGTGACGATGATCGGGCTGGGCGTCGGCATCGATTATTGCCTGATCTATCTCGCCCGCTACCGGCGCGAGCGGGCCAACCACCTCACGACCCAGGAAGCGCTGCAGTTGACGCGGCAAACCGCGGGTAAGACGGTGCTGGCTTCCGCCGTGCTGGTCATGAGCGGCTTCCTGACCCTGCTCTTTATTCCGCTGGAATTTTTCAACTCCATCGCGGTGGGCGGCATGTTGGTGGTCGCCTGTGTGGCCGTGGCCACGCTGACGCTTTTGCCCGCCATGATTTTTCTCGTCGGGCCTTGGCTTGAATGGGGGAGTGGCCTGCTTTCTCCGCTCAAGAAGCTGAAACTCGGGCCCCAGTGTTGTGAACGATGGGGACTGTTCGTGGTGCGCCGCGCCCGGGTTTGTCTGATGCTGGGATTTCTTCTTCTCGCCATTTTGGCGATACCCTCTTTGCGTCTTAAAATCGCCTCGGTGGAAGCGAAAAATATTCCGGCGAAATCGGAGTCGCGTCAGGGTTACGAAAGCCTGTCCGAAAACCTTGGGGCGGGCTGGATGATGCCGGCCATCATCCTTGTGCAACATCCCACGCAGGACTGGATGACCAACGGTGGCCTGGCGCAGGAACAAGACTTGGTTGCTCAGCTTGCCCAACTTCCCAATACCGAGAAAGTCATGACCGTGGCGGATACCAGCGGATCCCGGCGCGCGCAGCAGATGCGAATGGGATTGCTGACTAGTGCCAATGATCCTTCGCAGAACGTGATTCTGATGCTGAGCCGCACCGATCCGCAGTCTCCGGTGGCCCGGGACTGGCTCGACCAGATTACGGTGCTGCTCAAGAATGCCGAAAAAGCGACGCCGGACGGTCCCCGCTACTCTTTGGGCGGGCTGCCTTCCGTCACACTTTCCGCCGATCGCGTCATCATCGGCGCGCTGCCCATGGTGATTTTTGTCACCCTGGTCAGCACGTTTATTTTGCTGACCGTTTTCATGCGTTCGGTCCTGATCTCGCTGAAAGCCATCGTTCTTAATCTTTTTTGTGTCATGGCCGCCTATGGTTTCCAGGTCATCTGCTTTCAGGACGGATGGGGCGCGCGCCTGTTCCATCTTTTCCCCACCGATGGATTGAACACCGTCGTACTGGTCATCTGCTTCTGCGCCCTATTCGGCCTTTCGATGGACTACGAGGTTTTCATCCTCAGCGCCGTGCGTGAGAGCTGGCTCGATAACCACAACATGGATCTGGCCGTGCAGGAGGGACTTCTTCGCGTGGCGGGCATCATCACGTCCGCCGCCATCATCATGATCGCGGTGTTTCTCTCCTTCGCTTTTGGCGATGTGGTGGAGATCGAGCAACTCGGCGTCGGCCTTTCGTTTGCCGTGCTTCTGGATGCCACGGTGATTCGTCTCCTCCTCGTTCCCGGCATCATGACCTTGATGGGCAAATGGGCTTTTTGGTGCCCCGGCCAGAAGCTGCCCGTGGCGGAGCGGCATCCGCGCGGCCATCATTACCAAGGCGAGAAGCTGACGCCTCCGGACGAAGCGAAGCGAGTGGCGGGGTTGTAGAAGCTTTCTTTTACTCCATCACGAATGGATCGCCTGGGCGAGGGGACGGGCAAACGTTTCCAGCTTTTGCGGCAGGTCCTTCTCTTTACCCCATTCGGCAATGCGATTGACGAGGACACTGCCAACTACCGCGCCGTCGGCTTGATGCGCCACAAGGCGCGCCTGTTCCGGTGTGGAGATGCCGAAGCCAATGCAGATGGGCAGCGCCGTGTGCTTGCGCAGGAGATCGATCCGGTTACCTATGCTGGTGGCGACATGTTCCTGCATCCCGGTGACGCCTTCGCGCGAGACATAATAGACGAAGCCGCTCGCTTTCTGGACGATCTTCGCGATGCGTTCGGCGGGACTGGTCGGCGCAACCAAGCTGATGCGGCGCAGGCTGCCGTCGCCGAGTCGCGAGCCGATGCCCGAGTCGCCCTGCGATTCCTCCGGCGGGAGGTCGAGTACCAGCAGGCCGTCCGCGCCCGCCTGATAAGCGTGCAGGCAGAAGCGCTCGATGCCGAAGGCGTAGACGAGGTTGAAGTAGGTGTAGAGGACGATGGGAATTTGCGATTGCTTCCGCACGGCCTGAAGAATGTCAAAGACGCGTTGCGTGGTCGTGCCCGCCTCCAGCGCGCGCTGGGCCGAAAGCTGGTTGACGACGCCGTCGGCGAGGGGATCGGAAAAAGGAACGCCCAACTCGACGATGTCCGCCCCGGCGCGCTCCAGCGCCCAGACCAGTTCGGGCGTGGTTTCCGGTGTTGGATCGCCGGCCGTGATGTAGGCGACGAAGGCTTTTTGTCCGCGCGCTTTCAGTTCGCGGAATTTGCGGTCAATGCGATTTTCGGAAGTTGGATTCATAACGTCTTTGTCCAAGTGCGAAGACCAATCATGTGCAGACCTTCCTGGACGAGTAAAGGGCGGAGCGTGTGTGGGAAATCGAGTAGGCCGCTGAAATAGTGCGCGTTGCCGCCGGTCAGGATGATGCGGGGCTTCTTGCGGCCCGGCAGCGCTTTGCTCAGTTGATGGATGATCTCCTTCACACCGCCTTGAAAATTAAGCATGACTCCGGCGCGAACGGCCTCCTGAGTTGACTTGGCCAAAGCGGTGCGCGGTGGGCGCAACGTCGTGGCGGGCAATTGCGCGGTCGCACCGAGAAGCGCGGCCATTTGTGTTTGCAAACCGGGGGCAATGGCGCCGCCGCAGAGGCGTCCCTTCGTGTCGAGCACGGTAAAGGCGGTCGCCGTGCCACAAGCGACGATGATCGCCGGATAACAACCCTGCGCATGCGCGGCTACGGCGGCTGCGAGGCGGTCAGCGCCGATTTCCGAGGGTTTGGGATAATGAAAGAGAAGGCCAAGTTCAGGCAAAGTTGCGTTCACTTCGACCAGCCGTCCCGAAAAAGCGCGGCGAAACGCGGGGACGAGCTTTGGTACGACCGATGCCAGGATGATCTGATGCGTCGGAAATTTCCGCGTCAGCGAGGCGATCCACGCGGGTGTCGCTTTATTCGTGGCGATGTCGCCCGCTACGCGAACTGGGCCGCGAGAGCCGGACGTGGCCCATTTCAGCCGCGTATTGCCGATGTCGATAAGGAGGAACTCCGGGGTGGGCTTTCTCATGGGTTTCATGCGAGGCTCACCCGGACATCTTTCACTTCTCCCGGCTTGCAGATCACCTCGATGTTCATCGGCGCGCAGCAGACTTCGCAGTCCTCGATGGTCGAGTAATCGCCTTGCGAGGTATCCGCTGTCGAAGTGATGATCTCTCCGCAGTGCGGGCACTGGATTTGAATTTCGACGAGCACAACTCATTCTAGAATTTTAGACAGGATTAACAAGATTAACAGGATTGGAAGGCAGACTGATTTTAGACAGGAGGAACATGAAGGACATGAAAAACGGGCCTACAACAAGGGAGGTTTTCCTTTCATGTAATTCATGTCCCTCATGTCTAAATTCCGCTGCCTTTCTTTCCTGTATTTCATGATTTCATGTCTTCCTGTCAAAATTCAGTTGCTTATCTCATAGCTTTGCAGTACAAAGCTATTCATGACCGACTCCGATTCCGCGAGCTGCCAACTCCGCGTCATCCGTTCCCTGATGGAACGGGCCACCATCTACCGCTCGATCTCGGCTCCTACCGCCCTCGTCGGGGGTCTCCTCAGCCTCGGCGGTTTTGCCACGGCCTATTACGCCAAGCATCACCGTGATCATCCTCTTTCTCCCACGGAATTTCTCATTGTCTGGCTGGTGATCCTGGGCCTGACCTGTTTCACCAACGTGGTCTTTCTTTCCCGCGGAGCCGCGCGGCGAAGTGAATTCTTTTTTTCCGCAGGCATGAAGTGCGCCTTGCTGAGCGTCGCACCCGCTTTTTTCTCCGCTGCTGTGATGACGCCGCTGTTGATGCATCGGCCCATTCAGCTGGCTTTGCTCTGGATTACGCTTTACGGAATCGGCCTGCTGGCAACGCAACATTTCGCGCCGCGTTCGCTTGTAGTTCTGGGCCTGACCTTCTTTCTGACCGGATGCGGTCTTCTGGTGACCTGGAAGCATTTCTTTATGCCGAACCCGCATGTCGAGCCTTCCGCGCTGGTGGTTTCCGGCATCATGGCGGCCACCTTCGGCGGGTTTCATCTCGCCTATGCCGCGGCGGTCTGGGCCTTGGGCGAAGAGCGGGAGGAGTCGGTTCCATCAACTACCGGAACTGAGAATGTTTGATTTTGATCGGCTCGATAAACTGATCCATGAGAAGGGGAGGCTTGCCATCATGACCCTTCTCGCCGCTCGTCCCAACTGGCCATTTCAGGATCTCAAGGCCGAGCTCAAGATGAGCGACGGCAACCTCGTCACTCATCTGCGCGCGCTGCATCAGGCCGGTTATGTCGCCTACCGGAAGGAAATCTTAATCCGTCCACAGACCCGTTACGAATTGACCGTTCGCGGGCGAAAAGTCTTTCAGAATTATTTGCGAACTTTGGAGGAAATGGTCCGCAGTGCAAAATGCTAGAAATAAAAATCCCCTTTTTAACGATATACTTTGTAGAACAAAGCAAAAATCATTTTATGCATATTCACCAGGGACTTCTATCGGACCTGCTTCCTCAGGTGCAAATCGTCGTTTTCATCGGCAGCCGCGCCAGCGATCACTTGCGCGAGATGGCGCGCATCGCCGAGTTCAAGGGACGCGCGGCTTATCGCATCGAAAATGCATCGGAACTGCAACCACGCTGGTTTTCTGGTGTTAAAGAAGTAGGCATCGTTGTCGGCGCGTCGGGACTTGAACCGGTCGTGCGCGCCGTTAGCGAGCGCATCGATCAATTTTCCGACGCACAGAACAAAGGCATGCTTGAAGGATTGGCCCAATGAACACAACAACCGCGCTTCCACCGATGCCAGCTCCGGCTGTAAAATCCAACCCGGAACCGCTGGTTCGCCTTCCGCGTCTGCTGCTCGGATTGGCGCTCGCCGTGGCGATTTTTGATTTATGTTTCTGGGGTGTCGATGCCCAGCCGGGATTTTCGGTTTCAGTCTTTTCACTGGCTCTGACCGGAATCATTCTGGGCAATCGTGAATCTTGGGGTGGGAAATACACAACCCTGCTTCTGGCGCTTCTGGCTGGTGGTGCCATTGCTGCAGCGATTGAAACGAGTGTCACCAATTCGCTCGTCCTGCTAATCCTCATTGTCGTGCTGGCTGGCGAGACGTTTTTCGGCGCAATCGAATCGGCTTGGGGCCGATGGCTGTCGCAAAGCGTTGCGCTTGTCTTTGCGCCGGGACGTGTTTTCTGGCTGGGCGCCCGATTGATGGAAGCAGTATTCGGAGGAGGGCTTGGTTGGACGGGGGGACTAATTGGAGGATTTCTGCTAGCTATTCCAGCTCTTGTCCTGGCGCTGATTTTTGGATCACTCTTGGCCATGGGCAACGCGGTTTTCGGCAGTTGGACAAACAGTTTTTTTGACTGGTTTTGGAAAGAGCTGGCGCTTTATCTCAATCCCGAACGCATTGCCATGTGGCTCTTCGTAGCATTTCTGATCCTGCCCCTTCTGAGGCCGGCAAATGTTTCCGCCAGGTGGTGGAAGTCAACGCACCAGATACCCCGGCTTCCGGAAATCATTCCGACCCGCGCGGCGCTTTTCAGCAGCGGACTTATCCTCGCCGTACTCAATCTCCTTTTTCTCATTGCAAATATCGCCGACGCGCTCTTTTTGTGGAGCGGTCAGGCGCTGCCCGTTGGCGTGACTTATAAGGCGTATGTTCACGAAGGGGTTAACGCGCTGATCGTAACGGTCATTCTCTCAGCCGTCGTTCTGACGACGATCTTTCAACAGACGTTGAAAGTAGTGGAGCGGCGGGAACTCAAAATCCTGGCCTATGCATGGATCGTCCAGAATCTCTTCCTGATCTTCAGTGTCACGGAAAAATTGCGGCGTTACATCGTCACGTATGAAATGACCGTTGCGCGTCTCAGCACGATTATTTTCCTTATTCTGGTTTCGGTTGGTTTCATTTTGCTCACGATAAAAATCGCCCGAGACCGATCTATCTCATGGTTGATAGGCGGCTGCGTCGTCGCGGTATTTGTCACTTTTTACATCACGCAATTCCTCGACCTGGCCGGCTGGTCGGCAAACTACAATATCGCGTGCTGGGAAAAGGATCGGTCACGGCAACTCGATTTCTGGCATTTGTATCAGTATGGCCCTGATGCATGGCCGGCCTTGCGGCGAGCCCATGACATCGATCCTTCCATCGCTGTTCTCAACACTTATTCATCGAACGGTTTTCCGACGACAACGGACACCGTCCATCAAGCCGTGTTCGATACGCAACACTGGCGCGAATTCAGTCTCCGTGCGTACATGAACCGGTGGGCGCTTGAAGAAAAGCCAAATAATTGAAGGGCGCTCGGGACGCGGGTGCGCTACATTCCCGGCTTTATGGATGGCATTCTTCTTGGCGCGGTCATTGGGGCGGTCTTGGCCGGCATCGGCACGTGGCTGGTGTTGCGGACGCGCGCGGCGACGTTGCAGGAACGGCTGGCGGGGCGCGACGCCAAGATCGCGGAAATGGAGGGCCGACTTATCCAGCAGGCCACCTTGAATTCAAAGGCACAAATCGAGGCCACCCAGATGCGCCAGGAATTGATCCAAAGCGAAACGCGGCTGGTCGAGGAGCGCAAGGCGGCGACGGAAAAGCTGGCGATCCTGAACGAAGCGCAGGCGAAGTTGTCGGATGCGTTCCAGGCGCTTTCGGCGGAAGCGCTCAAAAGCAACAACGTGGCGTTTCTCAATCTCGCGCACGCCACGCTGGAAAAATTTCAGGAAGGCGCGCGAAACGATCTGGAGAAGCGCCAGACGGCGATCGATGAACTCGTTAAGCCGGTCAAGGAAACGCTGCAAAAATTCGACGTGAAGATCGGCGAGATCGAGAAGTCGCGGATCGAGGCCTACGGCGGGTTGACGCAGCAGGTGCGCGGGCTGGCCGACACGCAGATCACGCTGCAACGCGAGACGTCGAATCTGGTCAAGGCGCTCGGTTCGCCGCGGGTGAGGGGACGCTGGGGCGAAGTGCAGCTCCGGCGCGTGGTGGAGATCGCGGGGATGCTCGAGTATTGCGACTTCGACCAGCAGGTGCATATCGAAGGCGAGGATGGTGCGTTGCGGCCCGATCTGGTCGTGCGTCTGCCCGGCGGAAAAAGCGTGGTGGTCGATGCGAAGACGCCGATGGCCGCCTATCTCGAAGCCATCGACGCGCCGGATGAAATCACGCGCAAGGCGAAGCTGGTCGAACACGCGCGGAGCATTCGTGAGCACATGATTTCCCTCGGGAAGAAGGCTTACTGGGAGCAGTTCCAGCCCGCGCCGGAATTCGTCGTGCTCTTTCTACCGGGCGAAAATTTTTACTCCTCCGCGCTGGAACAGGAGCCGACGTTGCTGGAGGAACAGATGGCAAAGAACCGGGTGATTCTCGCCACGCCGACGACCCTGATCGCGCTGCTCCATGCCTTTGCTTATGGCTGGCGGCAAGAGGCACTCGCCGCCAACGCGCAGGCGATCAGCGAATTAGGGCGCGAGCTTTACGACCGGATCAGCACGATGACGGGGCATCTGGGCAAAGTCGGCTCCGGGCTGAAGCGGGCGGTGGAAAGTTATAACGACGCGGTCGCTTCGTTGGAAAGGCGCGTGCTCGTCAGTGCGCGGAAATTCCGGGAGCTCAAAGCCAGCAACGCCGCGCAGGAAATCGAAGGCGCCGAGACGGTCGATGTGGTTCCGCGGGCGTTGGAGCAGTCCGAGGCTTCAGGAGAAAAACTAAACTAAGAAGCGTTCTCGAGGAACACCCGATTGCCGGATAATCGATTGAAGCGTTCCGATGCGGATTTCTCGATGCATGGGAACAGGAACCGTGATGGTTCCGCTTTCAACTCTCTTTTGCAGAACGAGATGGCTGCCTTTTTGACGAATCCTTTGAAATCCTTCCGTCTCCAGCAGACGACAGATTTGTTCACCCGAGAAGATGCCAAGCTTAGGCACACGTTGCCTCAAAATGGGTAAAGAGAATGGGCTTCTTAAGCCGCTGCTGCACTTCCTCGGAACTGGCTATTTCAAAGAATCCTTCAACGGCTTCTTTCAGATTTGTTACGGCCTCTTCAACCGAATCGCCCTGACTGGCTATGTCCAATTCCGGACATAGCGCCACATAGCCGGAATCTTCCGAACTAAGCACAGCACTAAGCATCACGGTCTTCATGCAACCATCCTACGCCATTAATTTATTTAATCCAGCCCCAGCGCGAGGTGAAGGGCCAGAAAACAAAGTAGCCACGGCCCACCAGATTCTGGCGGGGAACGCCGCCCCAGTAACGGCTGTCTTTGCTGTTGGGGCTGTTGTCGCCCATGGCCCAATAGCAATCGGCCGGCACGTAATAGGTCTGGGAGTTGTCTTTGTCGAAGGGATCGAAGGGCCGGGAAGGATCGCGGGTAACGCCCGTGCCCTCCGCATAATTGACCAGGCTGTAGCCGGGGTAGTAATCGGCCTGCGCAAATTCCCTGGCAAAAGAGGGGGCAAAGTCGGCCGGTTTGCCATTCACATCGAGAACGGGGGGCTTCACCTCGATCAGGTCGCCGGCGAGACCAACACAGCGCTTGATGAAATCCTCGCTGCCTTCCTGGTCCGGGCCGGTTTCGTTGGCGAGGCCGGGAATGCCGGACGTCTTGAAAATGAAAACCTCTCCGCGCTGAGGAGATCGGAAATTGTAGGTCACCTTGTCGACCAGGACCTTGTCCCCGGTCTGTGTGACGTAGTTGGCCAGGACCGCGCCGGGCGGATAGATTTCCTGGTGCTGGTGATAGTCCTTGTAATCGGGCGCGCCGTACTCGTAAATTCCGAGCTTCAGTTCGACATCCTGCTTTTTGATCCAGATGCGATCGACCTCATCGGAATCGGCCCAGTGCACATCGGTGTACTCGAGCCAGATGGTGAAGGATCCCGATGTCAGGCTGGCGATTTTGCCGCCGTGCTGCGTGACGACGCGGCTATAGGTCTTGCCGTGGATCAGAAATTCGTAGACCTGCGTGAGAGAATTCGGCGGCAACTCGACGGACGGTATCGGCTCGATGCCGTAAAGCGTTGGCTCCATCGAGCCGGTCGGGATTGTGAACGGTTGCAGGAAAAAGGTTCGGATGGCCAGCGCCATGATCGCCGCGACCACAAAGACCTCCACGTTCTCGCGCCAGCCGTCCCACGGCGAGGGCGGAAAAAGCTTGTTGCCGAGCTTCATGACCTCCTTGTTCAGCTTTTCGAGGCCCTCGACATCGCGCGCTTTGAGCAACGCCGGGTAGCGCGCCTCCAGGGCCGTGATGGCATCGAGGTCTTTCGCAGAAAGAATATCCTGAGCGTAGATGCGGTTGCGCTGCAGGCTGCCCTGAATCAGTTCGGATTCGGCCAGGACCTGCTTTGTTTTGCTGGGGAGGAAAAAGTTGAACATTATTTATTCTCCGATTTCAGCACGGCGATGAACGCCTCTTGGGGAATATCGACGCTGCCGATCGATTTCATACGTTTTTTGCCTTCCTTTTGTTTTTCGAGAAGCTTGCGCTTGCGGCTGATGTCACCGCCGTAGCATTTGGCGGTGACGTTTTTGCCGACCGACTTCACATCCTCGCGCGCGATGATCTTCCCGCCGATGGCGGCCTGGATCGCGATTTTGAAGAGATGCGGATGGATTACTTCCTTCAGCTTCGCCGCGATGTGGCGTCCGCGACCCTCGGCCTTGCTCCGTTCCACAATGCAGGAGAACGCATCGACCGGCTCGCCGTTGACCAGCATATCCATCTTAACCATGTCGGAGACGCGGTAGGGCGCGTACTCGTAATCCATGCTGCCGTAGCCGCGTGTGATCGATTTAATCCGGTCATTGAAATCGACTAGGATTTCGTTGAGCGGAAGATCGCAGCGCAGCATCACGCGCTTGGCGTCGAGCGACTCGGTGTGCTCGCAGATGCCGCGTTTTTCCATCACGAGCTGCATGATGTCGCCAATGTTGTCGTTGGGAATCATGATGAACGCGCGGACCATCGGCTCGGCGATATGCTCGATGACGGACGGATCGGGCATTTGCGTCGGGTTGTCGATCATCAGTACTTCGCCGTTGGTGCGCGTGACTTCGTAGACGACGCTGGGATAAGTCGCGATGATGTCCATCTGGTATTCGCGGCGGAGCCGTTCCTGCACGATTTCCATGTGGAGCAGGCCGAGGAATCCGCAGCGGAAACCGAACCCGAGCGCGACCGAGCTTTCCGTCGTGTAGGTGAGCGCGGCGTCATTGAGTTGCAGCTTGCCGAGCGCGATTTTGAGCTGCTCGAATTGCGACGTGTCGATGGGATAGATGCCGCTGAAAACCATCGGCGTAATCGTCTTGAAACCGGGCAACGGTTCTGGCGCGGGCTTTTGGGCGTTGGTCAGCGTGTCGCCGATTTTCACCTCGGCGGTTGTCTTGATATTCGCGATGAGATAACCGACGTGCCCGGCTTTCAGCGATTCCGTGCGGATCGGTTTGGGCGTGAAAATGCCGACTTCCTTGATGTCGTATTTGAGGTTCGAGCCCATGAGCAGAATGGGCGTACCGGTCTTGAGTTCCCCGGAAAAAGTGCGGACATAAGTGACGACGCCACGATAGGTGTCGAAGAGCGAATCGAAGACGAGCGCGCGGGTGTAATCGTCCTTGTAGGTACGCGGCGGCGGGATGCGCTCGATGATGGCCTCAAGAATTTCCTCGATGCCGATGCCGTTCTTGGCGCTGGCGAGAATGGCCTCGTCGGCCGGAATGGAAAGGACGTCCTCGAGTTGCTTTTTCGCGGTCTCGATGT
>Ga0182024_10002260_pt1 | contig 48274 bp, 39 predicted proteins | sample P32metaG_FD_120480 | JGI IMG/M metagenome (GOLD analysis project Ga0182024, IMG submission 120480) | Permafrost microbial communities from Stordalen Mire, Sweden - P3-2 metaG (Illumina Assembly) | ecosystem: Environmental > Terrestrial > Soil > Wetlands > Permafrost | place: Sweden: Stordalen... | reverse complement strand
GGAAGGGGGTCCCCGCCTCTCCGCTTCGCTTCGACCCGGGGACCCCCTTCCTCGACCAACACATCACAGATGTTTATGGCGAGGCCAGATGCAGAGTGGTTAGCGGGAGCGAGCGGGCAGCAGGGCGTACAGCGAGACCAGAACCGATACGAGAGGGCGATCGGGTCAATTTGCGGGGCATACGGGTCGGCACGTGAGATGGTCGTGGTGACAACCGGTGTGGCGGGATGCTCGGGCTGCGGTGACAAGTGGGCGATGCGTCGTTGAGATTGGGGGCGGCGGACTCGGCGAGCGGGCAACGAACTCGAGGCAGCGATTGGCGGTCAGGTCAGACGAGACGCTTACGACAGCGTCGACGGGGAGCGGTGGTGGCGCTTCCTTCATGGCTGCTGGGTCGCTCACTTAGGCGATCCACTCCGTGGAGGGGAGCGTCGCTCCCGTCAGGCGCCGGCGAGCGCGATCGCGCGCCTGGAGGAGCGGCAGGGCGCACGGCCGGGATCGGCTTGCGCAGCGAGCACGTTGCTCGGCTTTCTAGGTGATGGCCACCGGGACAGCCGCCCCTCAAGAGCGCACGCGACGTTCGGGAAGTGTGAGCGTGCAGACGACCACTGCTGCGCTCGCACCGCTCACAGCCGCCGACGTTCTGTGCGCGGGCGAGGTCGCCGAGCTGCTCCACGTGCCGGTCAGCACCGTTCACGATTGGGCACGCCGGGGTCTGCTGCCGTCACGGAAGATCGGCCGTCGTCGGCTCTACATCCGCCAGCAGATCGAAGCGGTGCTGCTAGGCGGAGACGAGCTCCGGTGATACCGGCTCGAACGCGCGTGTGAACATCTCCGCCTGCTCAGATGCGGGTCGTGCGTGCAGATAGCGTCCGGTCGTCGCGAGTGCGCTGTGTCCCATCACCGCCTGGATCGTCACGAGGTCCACGCCAGCAGCAGCCAGCAGCGACCCGTAGGTGTGTCGCAAGTCGTGGAAGCGCAGCGGCCGCAGACCCGCAGCGTCACGAGCTCGCTTGAAGCGTCTACGGAGAGCCGACCCATCGAGATGTCGTCCGAGCGCATTGCAGAACACGAGCTCGTTTTCGCCGATGAAGTTCTCGCGCTTGCTCAGACGATCCAGAGCCGCTGCAGCTTGGTCTGGCAGCGGAATGCGACGGACGCGGCCACTCTTAGTGGAGGATTCGATGCCATCGCTCATCGCGCGGCTGATTGTCAGCGCGTGACCGGCGAAGTCCACATCCCGCCAGCGAAGCGCGAGCAGCTCTCCGAGGCGCAGGCCGGCATAGGCGGCGACACGGACAAACTCGGAATCCTGGCCATCGTCAGCACGCTCTGCCTCGTCGGGGTCCAGCTCGCGGTGCAGGCCATCGGCGAGCGCTCTGGCCAGGGCCTCGATCTCCTCCGGTGAGTAGAAGAGGAGTGGCGCACGGTCGGGCTCCCGACGCTTGTCGGTCAGCAGCGCAGGGTTGGACTGGAGGTCGAAGGTGTCCTCTTTGCCGCCGTAGTTGAGCACGGACACGATCACCGCGCGAAACTTGTTGACGGTGCTCGGCGAAGCGCCGGTGTCGCTGACCTTGGTGAGGAGCGCGTTGATCTCGCGGGTCGTGATCTTGCTCGCCGGTCGATCTCCGAGAGCCGCCATGACATGCCCGTTGATGGTCCCGCGGCCACGCCGGTAGGCGGTGCCCGGCTCTGCAAGGGTGCTTCGGTGGTCGCGCATGGTGGATGGCTTGGCGCCCTTGACCTTCTCGAGCCAGTCCAGGTAGTCGTGGGCGACTCCGCGGAACGTGACCCCGGCCTCTCTGCGTTCGCGTTCTACGCGGTCGACTTCGTGAGCATCAGCCAGGTAGGCGGCGACGATCTCAGCAGCGGCCACATGAGCCCGGCGTTCGTCGTAGAAGCCCTCCTGAATTCGCCCACGACGCGGACGCCAGCCATCCGGGCCACGCTGCAACCACGCGGGGCCGATACGCCGTTTAACCTGCCGCCCCTGGTAGCGAAACTTGGCTTCGAAGTAGGGCGTGCCGCGGCCCTCTACGATGATGATCGATGCGCTGGGATTGGTGCTCATGCTGAGGGTGTACCCGATCGAGTACCAGCAGAGTACCACCCCGAACGGCGTACCGCTTCGAGTACCCAACCGACCTCATCGGCAGCAAATAAGCGGCATCAGGGGCCATCGGACCGCCCGTACCTGCGGGTTTCGACGACGCTTTCCGGCCTTGCCATGGCGAAGGTCGAGGGTTCGAATCCCTTCATCCGCTTCTTGTGATGTGTCGAGACATCCCGGACAAGTGTGTCGGGACATCGTGGACATCGTAGACCTGTGACATCGGCTGGTAGCTGCGGCTCGGATCAAGCGTCGGGCGAGGTGGCTCGATAACGCCGGATCAGCTCATAGATCCAGGTCTTCGAGATCCCGTGCGCCCTGGCAACCTCCCGGGCGCTTCTTCCCTCCAGCCATAGCTCGCGGAAGCTCTGCCTGGGGTTGAGGTAGTCACCTACCCAGACGAACGGGATTCGCCCGTACCGACAGACACCACCAGCTCCTCGCCCTCGACCCGCACCACGTCGCCGTCGTGCAACTGGCGCCCGCGGCGCGTCTCGGCCTCCCCGTTCACCGCCAGCGGCACGCTCGCCAGGAGCGCCTTCACGTCGCTGCCGCGGTCGACCACTCCGGCGACCTTCAGCAGCTGTCCCAGCCTGATCGTCTGCTCGCGGATCTGGACCTCCCTGGCCATGACTCGAATCTAGTACGCTCGCGGCCATGGGCGAGCGCAGCGAGTACACAGACGGGACATTTTGCTGGGCGGAACTCACCAGCACCGACCAGCAGGCCGCCAAGGCATTCTACGCCGGGCTGCTGGGCTGGCAGTCCGACGATCGCCCGGTGGGGGACGATTCCTACTACTCGATGCAGATTGTGGACGGCAAGCCGGTGGCGGCGATCGCCGGCCAGCCCCAGCAGCAGCGCGACGCGGGCGTGCCGTCGATTTGGAACTCCTACGTCAAGGTCTCCGACGCGGACGCCACGGCAGCACGCGCAAAGGAGCTCGGGGCAGACGTGCACGCGCCACCCTTCGATGTGATGACCGCCGGTAGGATGGCCGTGATCCAGGACCCCCAGGGCGCCTACTTCCTGCTGTGGCAGCCCGGCGATCACATCGGCGCAGCGCTCGTGAACGCCCCCGGGGCGCTGGTGTGGAACGAGCTGCAGTCCCCCGACCTGGACGCCTCCGCCTCCTTCTACGGCGAGCTGTTCGGCTGGAGTGTGGAGAAGATGGACGGCCCCCAGGGGCGCTACCTCGCGATCCTCAACCAGGGCGCCTACAACGGCGGCATACGCGACGTCACTCCGCCTGCGCCGCCCAGCTGGCTGGTGTACTTCGGCGTCGAGGACCTCGACGCGGCCTTGGTGAAGCTCGGGGAGCTGGGCGGCTCGACGCTGGCCGGTCCGATTGACATCCAGATGGCCATGATCGCCGTCGTGATGGACCCGCAGGGCGCGGTGTTCGCGCTCTACGACGGCCAGCTCGCACCCTAGATGTAGTTCCGGGGCGCCCGTGTTTCCGCTCAAGCGGTGATAACACACCGTATGGGAACGCCGCAGCCAACGCCTCCAAGCGAGGTTACAATCTGGTGTCCGGGGGCGTGCTCCGCGGGCTCGCGCGCGACACTGGGCTGATGCGCGTGCTGTTCGTGGGAGATGTCGTCGGGCCCCGCGCCGTGGCGTGGCTTGCTGCGCGGCTGCCGCTGCTCCGGTCAGAGAACGATGTCGATCTGGTGGTGGTCGACGCCGAGAACTGTGGGCCGGACGGCGCCAGCATGACGGTGGCCGCGGTGGAGCAACTCCTGCAGGCCGGCGCCGACCTGATAACCGGCGGTAACCACGCATTTGAAGGACCAGAGGTCGATGCGGTTCTCAGCCATGAGCGCGTACTGCGCCCGCTCAACGTGCCCGAGGGGGTACCCGGCCGTGGCACGCTCACGGTGAGGGCGGGCGAAGAGGAGGTTCGAGTGGTCGTCCTGGCTGACGCTGCCGCGCTGGACACTGGCCCATCCTTCGCGCGAACGAGCGTCGAGCCGTACGCCGCGTGGGCGGCCCTGCCACGCGGTCCGACAACCGTCGTCGAGATGCACGCGCTATCGGTGATGGCCAAGCAGGCCCTCGCCTACGCCCTTGACGGCGAGGTTGCGGCAGTTCTCGGAACCCATACGCATGAGCCGACGCTGGCTCTCCATCTGCTCCCTGGAGGAACCGCGCTCGTCACCGAGGTGGGCATGACCGGGCCTTGCGACGGCCCTCAGGGCATGCACGCGCAGGCCGTGGTCGAGCGCGTGCGAGGCCTGCCCGTAGCGCAGCTTTCCCCCGTGCGGCCCGCCGACGGCGCGATCGTCCTCGGCGCCATCCTCCTCGAGATCGCCGAAGGCCGCACGACAAGCCTTAGCCGCCTGAGTTGACGACCGGCCGGCGTGCGCCCTAGCGATAGCACGCGCCACTTGCCATAACGAAGGTCGAGGGTTCGAATCCCTTCATCCGCTTGCTGTTGTGTGCCGGGTCATCGGAGACAGGTGTCTCGGGACACGGTAGGCGCGTTCAGGGGCCGACGCGCTCAGGCGCTGCCGTGGCGCGGCACATACCTGCCGCCGTCGCCCCGCGTCAGCAGCCCCAGCAGCTCGAGTTCGCTCAGCGCGAGAAGCGTCGCGCCGGCGTCCTCGGCATCGCTCGCGAGCTTGTCCGGGGTGTCTCTTCCGGCGCCCACCCGCTCGAGCGTATCCCGCAGTCTTGGCTCGAGCCCTGTCCGCGCATCCGCTGGCGCGCCCGGTGTCTGCGCGTCGGCGCCATAGAGCAGCTCCAGCGCGTCCGCGGGTCCTCTCACCAGGCGCGCTCCGCTCATCAGCAGTGCGTGCGTCCCGCTAGAAGCTGGCGAGGTCACCCGCCCGGGGACGGCCGCAATCGCTCGTCCCAGCGCCTGTGCCGTTTCTGCGCCGGCCAACTCGCGGGAACCCTCCCGTGCCTCCACAACCACCGTGAGCTCCGCCAGCCTTGCGAGGATCCGCTCGCGGGCGGCTTGTATCCAGCGTCGCATCGCGCACCCGCACGGTACCTCCGCCAAGCCGCAACCGGCCTTGCTCGCGCGCTGATACAGCGGGCGCCGTCTGACCGGACAGGCCACGTCGAGTCCACCCGCCATCACCGTGATCGTCCCGCCGCCGACCTCCAGAGCGCCCGCGAGCGCCCCAACCGCGATCCCGTCGGACAGCCCGGTGGCGACGGTCACCCCGCTCGCCGCCAGGCCACGGGCGAGGCTCTTTGCCATCTCCATGCCGTAGTCGGTCGCCCGACTCGAGCCGACAATGGCCACGGTCGGTGCCGTCGCAAGCGCGTGCAGTCTCTCGACGCCGCCGGCGACGTTCAGCATCCACGGAGCGCCAGGGTCCTTCAGTGCAGGCGGGTAGGAGGGATCGTGACGGCACACCGCCTCAACACCCCGGGCCAGGGGGACGTTCCGCGCCTCGAACTGCGCCTGGGCTCTTTGCAGCTCCTCCCGCCGCCTGCCCCCGACGGCCCCCACGAGGTCCTCATCGCTGAGCGTCAGCAGGCTCAGAAAGCGTCCTCGGTCGCGGCACCGATAGTCGAGCGGCGCGCTCAGCTCCGACAGCAGCCAGCTTCGACGCAGGCAGCTCAGGCACGCGCCATTGCCATTGCTCTCGGTTACGCGAACGCCAGCCCTCACGCCGCTCGGCTGCCCTCGAGACCGCTCTCGGGGCGCAGCGCCAGTGCAGCACCCACATCGCGCGGCTGTACCCGCTCGCTGCCCCGCAGGTCGGCGATCGTCCTCGCCACGCCGAGCACGCGGTGCTGTCCGCGCGCGCTCAGCAGGCCTGTCTCCCGAGCGCGCCGCACCATCGCCTCACTGTTTGCGTCGAGCCTCACATGCTTCAGCAACATGCGCACATCCATGTGCGCGTTCACGGCCACTCCGTCGTCTTTCAGCCGCGCGGCCTGGCGCTCGCGCGCGGCCGTCACCCGTTCGCGAGCCCGCTCGGAGCTCGTCAAGGGGGTCGCATGCAGATCATGCGCTTCGTCGCGCTCGAGATGGGTGACAACATCGAGACGATCGAGCAGCGGGCCGCTCAACCGGCGCCGGTGGCGCGCCATGTCGCTTTCGGTGCACCTGCACCGCTCGCCGTCCCCCGCATAGCCGCACGGGCAGGGATTGGTGGCCGCGACCAGCATGAACCGGGCTGGATATACGGCGGAGTGGTGTGCCCTCACCACGGCAACCCGGCCGTCCTCGAGCGGCTGGCGCAGCGCCTCGAGCGTCGGGCGCGCGAACTCGGAGAGCTCGTCAAGGAACAGCACGCCGTTGTGCGCCAGCACCAACTCGCCCACCCATCGGCCCCGCGCGCCGCCCACCAGGCCGGCCGTAGTGATCGAATGATGGGGCGCGCGGAATGGACGCGCGCTCGCAAGGCCGCCCGCGAGCTCCCCGGTGATGCTGTGGATCCGAGTCACTTCGATCGCCTCAGGCCGGGTCAGTGACGGGAGGATCGAGGCGATTCGCTGAGCGAGCATCGTCTTTCCCGTTCCCGGAGGCCCGCTCAGAAGGCTGTTGTGGCCTCCCGCGGCGGCCACCACGAGTGCTTTGACCGCGTGGTGCTGGCCGCGCACCTCGCTCAGGTCGGGTCCGGGCGCCTGCTCGCCCCGCGCGTCGGGGGCCTCGACGACATGCTGCATGGGTGAATCGCCCGGGCCGCCCCGGAGGACCCGCACGGCGCTGCTCAGCCGCTCGACGACCAGCACGTCGACGCCCTCCACGAGCTTCGCCTCGCGGGCGTTGGCGCCCGCGAGCACCAGGGTGCCCAGGCCGGCGTCCTGCGTCGCCTGCGCAACAGCGAGCGTGCCCTGACAGGCTCGCACCTCGCCGCCGAGTGCCAGCTCCCCGAACAGTGCATGGCTCTCGAGCGGCTCGCCGGGGAGCTGTCCGCTGGCGGCGAGCAGGGCGCATGCGAGGGCGAGATCCAGCCCGGGGCCCGCCTTGGGTATGTCGCCGGGCGCGAGGTTGGCGGTGATCCGGCGGGCGGGGAACTCGTAGCCCGAGTTGAGAATCGCCGTCCGCACCCGCTCGCGCGCCTCGCGTACCGCCGCGTCGGCGAGGCCGACGATCGTGAACGCCGGCAGCCCAGCGCGGATGTCCACCTCAACGGTTACGTGGCGTGTGTGCAGCCCTTCGATTGTGAAGGTGTGTGCCCTCGCGAGCAAGCCCGTGCCCTTCCTCTCCGCTTCATCGACAGAGACGAGCAAGCTAGAGCGAGCTTGGGACGGTTCTCACAGCCGGCTGTGAGGCCGTCGAGGACGGCCTCACACCTTCATCTTGCTTGTGCTTGCGGCGGGAGCTACAGGCCGGCGGGGTGGCGTGCCACGAAGCCGGCGGTCGAGGTCATGCTGTCCGACCAGCGCGACCCGGTCTCCTGCAGGGCGACGGTGTCGAAGCGTTTGCCGTCCACCACCATGAACGCGTGTTCTGAGTTTGCGTAGATCGTGATGTCCCTGCCGGGCCCGGCTTCTCCGTAGGACTCAAGGCCGGTGGAATCCTCCGGCGAGCTGAGGAGTCCGGCGCCGTGAAGCGCGTATGAGACCGACCCCGAGCAGTCATACCCGGCCGACTCGAAGGAGCCGTGTCCCCCGCCCCACACGTAAGGCCTCGTCGCGATTTCGTCTCCGGCCGCGATCACCCGCGACACCACACTCGAGGAGGCCCCTTCGCCGCCGGCGGTGCTGCTGGTGGATCCACCGCCAGAGCTCTGCTCGACCCGCGCGGAGGCGGGCGGGGTGAGCGTGCTCTCTGAGCTCACGCCGAGCACGCTCCATGTCGCCGGGCCGACCACGCCGTCCGCGGTCAGTCCGTGACGGGCCTGCAGGCGCTGGACCGCAGCCTCGGTGGCCGGGCCGAATTCGCCGTCGACCGGAAGATGCAGTGCGGCCTGCAGCCGCTGCACGGCGCTAGCGCCGCCGGCCGGTGGTGCTTCGCCGGTCGCCGAGGTGTCGCTTGCGTTGATCATGTGGGGGCCGGTTGAGCGTTGCGGCACCACTGCCGAGGGAGGCGGCGTGAGTTCGCTCTCGCCGCTTACCCCGATCACGCTCCACGTCGCCGGGCCGACGACGCCGTCGGTCGTTAACCCGTGACGCGCCTGAAGGCGCTGGACCGCAGCCTCGGTTTCGGGGCCGAATTCGCCGTCGACGGGAAGGTGCAGCGCGGCCTGCAGCCGCTGCACGGCGCTCGCTCCGCCGACAGGCGCTTCGCCCGTCGCGGACCCTTCTTCTGTCCCCGAGGTGTCGCTCACGAGGCGCCCAGCGGTGCCCATGCTCGCCTTGGCAGGTGGCTGGGGCACAGCCCCGGGGGGCGGAGTCAGCGTTTCCTCTCCGTGTACTCCGAGCACGCTCCATGTCGCCGGGCCGACCACCCCGTCGACCGTCAGACCGTGGCGTGCCTGCAGCCGGCGGATCGCGGCCTCGGTCTTCGTTCCGAAGTCGCCGTCCGCGGTCAGGTGCAGGGCGCTCTGTAGCTGCGCCACCGCGTCACCGGTGGGCTGGCCGGCCGAGCCGGTCGATTCCTGCCCGCGGGTCGCCTGGGTGGAGGCTTCGCCCGGCACTTCGGCCTGGACGCTCGCCGTGAACGCACGCCCGGCTCCCTGTCCGCGCAGTGCCGCGCTGGTGAGGGGGCCCACCACGCCGTCGACCGTGAGCCCCGCGCGCGCCTGGAACGTGCGCACGGCCGCTTCGGTTTCCGGGCCGAAGATTCCATCGACTTTGACGGCGCCGAGAGCGCGCTGGAGGAGTTCCACCTGCCTGCCTTCGCTACCCGCGCTGAGTGAAATGATGTGTTCGGTCGTCGTCGGCGGTTCGGGGTTCGCGTTGCCCGGGTTGGCCCCGGCCTGCCCGTCCGCCAGGCTGGCGGTTGGTCCGACGGTGAGCGCCGCGAGAGCACCCAGAGAGATTCGCTTGGCCCGCGAGCCTGCCGGTACGAAGCGCAGCTCGATGGCACGCCGGCGGGCGCGAGAACGCCCCAGCGACAGCTCCCACGGCTGCTCGTCCGCGAGGTCGCGCTCCTTGCGCAGGTGGCTGCGGCTGTCAAGCAACGCGGCCAGAGAAGTGGCGTTGTTCGGGGTGTTGCGGGCGCGTCTGCGGCCCGCGCGCGCACGTCGTGCGCGGGAGCGCTCAAGCGAGGCGTCCCAGGGGTCAACGACAGCAAGATCACGCGGGAATCCCGGCATGCTAAAGGCGTCCTTTCTCCATTTGCTTGGCGCCTACGGGGTTAGCTGTCGGGCTCGCGTAAACTTCTACGCTACGCCACACCTTGTGGCGATTCGCCCCCGCAGCCTTTCGGCTGCATTGGGTCCCCCGCTCCTCCACCCCTTGGGGTCGAGAATTCGGCACGAACGGGCGGGAACCTAACACATTTCCCTGCAAATTGCGTTACACGGGGAGGAATGCACAGGTTTTTGCCGACGGCCAACAGGCGCGGCGATCGACTCGCGCTGATAACTTCGCCTTGTCATGCGCCGAAAGGGCCTCGACCTTCGCCTGATCCTGTCTCTTCTCGCGCTTGTCGTAATCGCGGGCGGAATAGCGCTGCTGACGGTCGGCGGCTCCTCCGCGCAGCAGGCCAACCGGGCGCAGGCCAAGCAGGCGAACCTGGATGCCGAGGGCCTCCTCTCGCCGGTCGCGCAGGCACCCCCGCTCGCGCTGCGCAACTACCTCGGTCAGCCGGTAAACATCGACTCCTACCGGGGCAAGGCGGTGCTCGTGACCTTCCTGTACACCAACTGCCCGGACATCTGCCCGCTGATCACGTCCAACCTGCGGGTCGCCCAAAACCTGATGGGTCCGAGCGTAGCCTCCAAAGCGCAGATCATCGCCGTGTCGGTGGATCCGCGCGGCGACACGCCGAAGGCGGTCGCGGCCTTCCTGGCGCGCCACGAGATGACCGGCCGCATGCAGTATCTGATCGGCTCGGCCTCCCACCTCGCGCGCGTGTGGAAGGCCTGGGGGGTGGGCTCCGAACGCGACGAGCAGCAGCCCCAGTTCATCAACCACTCAGGGCTCATCTACGGGATCACGGCGTCGGGAAAGCGGCTTGCGATCTACGCTGCAAGCTTCCAGCCGGCGGAAATCGCCCACGACGTGCCTCTGTTGGCCGCCCGCTGACCCTCGCGCGATGGCTCGGCGCCTGCGAGCTCTCTGTCTCATCCTCGTGGCGGCGGCCGGGCTGGCCGCGTTGATCATCTTCGGGCTGGCCTCTCAGCGCTCGGCTTCGGTCGGGCACCCGGCGCCGGCGCTGCCCCGCGAACATCTCGCCGGTCCCCCCGCCTCGCTCGCGAGCCTGCTCACCGCCGCGGCCGGGCGCCCGGCGCTCGTGGTCTTCTGGGCAAGCTGGTGTGGACCCTGCGCACGCGAGGCGCCTGCGCTGGAGCGGGTCTCGCGCACCCCCGTGGGGCGCAACCGGATGGTCGGCGTGGACTGGAGCGATGCCCTCGCCGGGGCACGATCGTTCATCCGCCACTACTCGTGGACGTTCTCAAACCTGCGCGACTCCGAAGGGACGGTCGGGAACGACTATCACCTGACCAGCTTGCCGACGACGTTCGTCCTCGACGCCCACGGTCGTATCCGTGCCGAGCTGCATGGACCCCAGGACGAAGGTTCTCTGGAGCGGGCTCTCGCGGGTGTCGGCTAGGCGAGCAACCGGGCAGCTCGAGCGCGGTCCTAGTCTCCTACCGGCGCCGATCTGCGCTACCAGGTTCCGTTCTGGCAGCCGCCGCCTTCGGATCCCGTCTTCCCCGTGGGGGTGCAGGTCCTTTTTGCGGAGCCGCCGGGTTCCTTGGTGTAGGTGAACGTATGACCATCGGTCGCTTCAGCCGTAACCGCATATTCTTCGAATGGCGCGGATCCCACCGTGACCGTCTTCAGGCACGCGTTGGAGGAGCTGGGACAGGCCGGAAGCGTTTTCTCGTATGTCTGGAGGCCGCCGACCGTCATTCCCTGGTAATTGCCGGCGTGATCTGTCGCGTAGGTCTCAGAGGCCTCCTGCGCGGCGTGAACCAGCTCCTTGCCCGCCGAGTCGGTGGCCTTGCTCTTCTGGCCCAGGAACGACGGAATCGCGATCGCGGCGAGGATGCCGATGATCAGGATCACGACGAGGATCTCGACGAGGGTGAATCCCCCGTCCTCTCGCGCCCGCTGCAAAGTTCTGGGGAACATTTGCATCTCTATCGACCATGCGTCTCCACGCCTAAAGCAGTCTCGCTTCGCGGAATGTCTACTGACCCCTCGCAGCAGGCGGCCAGCCGCTCCCGCGACAAGGTCGGCCGGACACCTTAAGCGACTTCCCAGAACGCCTCGGAAGGCGGCTTTCCGCTTACCTATGCGGTTTTCGGGGCTCGGGTACCCTCAGATGCCCCCGAAACCGCTCGAATGGGGGGAGCCTCTGGGGAGCCTCACTTCGGTTGGTGCTTCGTTCGGACGCAGGCCATCCCCGCGTTCAACATCTGTGAGGTGCAGCGGATGATGGGACACCGGCACATCACGACTAGGGAGCGCTACCTGCCCTTACGCTCCCGATCCCGACGCTGCGGCGAAGCTGTCCGGTATGTGAGGCGGTCCGGCGGGCGAGGACGGGGCGAACGTCGTCTCGATCCGACGCGGGATGGGGAGCCTAAGGGGTGCCTTCGGCCCCGAGAGGCTCTCCGGCAGCGGCCGTGAGACCGAAAAGCGCTTCTGAGCAGGCGTTTCTCACAGAGGCGACGACCGGAATCGAACCGGTGTAGACGGCTTTGCAGGCCGCTGCGTAACCACTCCGCCACGTCGCCGGGAAGCCCGGGAGCGTATCGGGCTGCTGCGAGTGTAGGGCGATCTGATTGATCGCTTTCTGCGCTTGACCCCGTCGACGGTCGCTCGAGGGTCCAATCGCGCCCGTCGTCGCGTTATGAACTTCTTGGAAATCCGTTAGCGGGGCTTTGGGACCGCGTTAGCGTCCGCACAGCGAGTGGTCGCATGATGGCGTCATCCCATCGAAATCAGAGGTGACCCGTGAAACGTCCAATCGCAACAACGCTGCTCGCCACGCTCGTCGGAGCGGCGGTCGCGACCGCCGGAGCGCTCCTGCTGGGCGCTAACTCTCAGGGTTCGCCCTCATCGGTGCGCGCAACCACAGCCTCGAGTTCGGGCAGCTCCACGGGAGCCCGCCGCGAGGTCGCCTCCACCGCCCTCAGCGCCACCCAGATCTACCAGCGCGACTCGAGCGGCGTCGTTGCCATCCAGGCCGTCACCTCCGAGGGAGCGGACAGCGGCACGGGCATCGTTCTCAACTCGAAGGGATTGATACTCACGAACGACCATGTGATCGCCGGCGCGAGAAGCATCACGGTCGCCTCGAAAGGCTCCTCGAGTGTGACCCGGGCCGCGACGGTCGTCGGCGAAGAAGCCAACGGCGACCTTGCGCTCATCCGCATCGATCCCTCCGGGCTCGGTCTGAAGCCGCTGAATCTGGCGAGTTCGAGCTCCGTTCAGGTGGGCGACCCGGTGTATGCAATCGGCAATCCCTACGGCCTCGACGAGACACTCACCAAGGGCATCGTCTCGGCGCTCGGGCGGGAAATATCCGCACCCGACGGCGCCAAGATCACCGGCGTGATCCAAACCGACGCCGCGCTCAACCCGGGTAACTCGGGCGGACCACTGCTCGACGAACAGGGCGAAGTGATCGGCGTCAACTCGCAGATCGCAAGCGACGCGGCCAGCGTCGCCGGCTCCCAACCCGGAAGCACAGGCGTCGGCTTCGCAATCTCCTCGAACACCGTTGCCCAGGCGGTGAAGACGATCCTGGCCGGCAAGGGCGTCTCCTCAGAATCGGCCAGCCGGAGCGGGGCAAAATCGGAAGCCGTCAACGGGACACGGTCGCCGTACGGCAGTCGCTCGCCCTACGGCTCGTCCAACCCCTACGCCGAAGCCGAATCATCTGGATCGAGCGCTGAAGCCAGCGCCGAAGCCGAATCGCCCGGCTCGAGCCCTGAAGCCGGCGCCGAATCCGGCTCAACCCCGAGCGCGGTGGAAGGCGCCGAAGCCGGCTCGGGCCGTTCGGGATCTGCCGGTCCCATGGGCGACGGCGGGGTGATTATCGTCCCCTGACCGGGCACTGCCCCAACATCCCAGGCGTGTTTGCCCGGGTCTCCCGCGGGAACAGCATTGACGGTCGCTCCCGCACGTGGGGGTCGATTCACAGGTGCTCGTTGCTAGGCTTGGTGGCCGTTCCCAGGGCGATTAGCTCAGCTGGGAGAGCGCCGCCTCGACAAGGCGGAGGTCACTGGTTCGAGCCCAGTATCGCCCATAGACAAAAGCCCGCAATGCGGAGTTTTCGTTTGGAGTAGACGGTCCGTTGGGAGCCCGACTCGGGCGCGTTTCGCACATCTTTCCCACATCGCTTGAGGCGTCAGCTCGCGGACTTCACTCTCTCCGCAGCCTCGGTCATGCGCTCCCAAATGGTCGGGGGGCACTGCGTCGCGCCGTGACAAGTACGGCCAAGGTGCTCGCCCGGATCGGCCGCCCCAGACGCTCCTGGAGGGCGTGATTCTCGTTCACGATGGCGTCACGCTCCCCCGGTGAGAGTTGTGCCCAGAATGACATCGTGCCAGCAGCGCGCCCAGCTCGCCGGCGGTGTGCTCGGTCAGGGTTGGCACGGTTGCGAGTTGTAGATCCTCGAAGAGATCGGCTGCGTAGTCACGTCCTATGTCGTAGCTCCCCAGCCAGCCCCAGGCGTCCGCGACGTTCCTACGGCGCTCCTGCACGCCCGCAATCGTGCCATCGAGGTCGCGGTAGGTGGGCCAGGTCGCGGCGATCTCCCGCGCGTGCCTGCGCAGGGCCGACAGTAGAGCCTCCAGATCATCGGCGCTGCGCTGCTCCCGAAGGCCGCAATACTGGATTAGCGCGAGCGTCCCGTTGCGAGCGAGCACGTGAGCCATCTTCCGCCAGCTCAGATCAGGGTCAACCCAGTGGATTGCCGACGCGCAGAACACCGCCTCGAAGCTCTCGCGGGGCAGCTGGATGTCCTCAAGGCGCGCTTGGACGAACTCCACATCGCCCGCGTCTTTCAGGTTCTCCTCGGCGATGCGGAGCAGTTGATCCCCCGGCTCCAGTGCGGTCACGCGCAGCCCTCGCGCGAGGAGGCTGCGCGTCAGCTGGCCGGTCCCGCACCCGACCTCGAGCACCCGGTCGCCATCGGCGATACCTGCCAGCTCGCATGCTTGGTCGACGAGCGCATCGGGGTAGGTCGGACGGTTGCGGTCATACTCGACTGCAACCTCGTTGAACACCTTGCCGTAGCTCCGTGCGAGCGTCCCGTCGCTCATGCCCGAAACGTACACATCCGCCTGGATAGCTTGTGGTTCGGCTTCGCGGGGTGGCTGCTGTGCGCTACGCCACATTGGGCGGTCCGAACCAGGTGGTGAGCGCTTCAGCGAGCCCGAGGTGGGCTCGATCCGCGACCCAGGCGACGTATCCATCGGGCCGGATCAACGCGGCGGTGGGGGCGGTCACCGCGCCGAGTACTGGAAGCTCCCATGGGCCGTCATATCGAGCATCGATCAGCTGCACTCGGTCAGCCCATCGAGTGATGTCAAAGCCGCCGGGCTCACCGAGGTTAAGCAGCACCGGCTTGGCGTTGTGGAGCAGCTCGAAGACCCGCAGTGGGCCGTCGGCGGTCACGAGGTCCAGATCGGGCATACGGCGTCCGAGCAGTGGGTGGCCCTCGCCGAGGTCGTAGTGAATGTCCAGCCCCGAGACGATTCCGGCGAGACGTTTGCGAGGCTCGTCCATGATCGCCAGCTCCGACACCACATCGACCAGGGCCTTCGTGCGCTCGTCCTGGCGCTGGAGCGCGGTCTGAGCCATCGTGTGCCGAAGCGCGCGGGCAGCGACCGGGTGGCGCTCGTCGTGATAGGTGTCAAGGAGGCTCACCGGGGAGGTTCCGTTGATCACCTGAGCCAGCTTCCAGCCCAGATTCACCGCATCCTGCACACCGAGGCTGAGGCCCTGCCCGCCCGCCGGGGAGTGCACGTGCGCCGAGTCGCCGGCGAGGAGGACTCGACCCGCGCGGTAGGCCGCGGCCTGACGTGTCATGTCGGTGAACCTGGAGATCCACGTGGGATTGTGGACCCCGAAGTCGGTGCCGTACACGGTGATCAGCGCCTCGCTCAGATCGCGCAGGGTGGGCTCGGTGCTGGGCCCGAGCTGCTCCTCGGTCACCATGGCCCGCACCGGCCCCTCATCCATGTAGACGACCTCGCCGTCGCGGATCTCATACTCCAGTCTGCCGATAGCGTGGACCCCGAGGGCGTCGTGCCGGATACCCAAGTCCGGCTTCTCGGTCACCTCGACCTCGGCGATCAGGTTGCTCTTGCTCGGATCCCATCCGGGGAACTCGATGTCGGCCGCTTTCCGGATGACGCTCCGTCCTCCGTCGCACCCGGCGAGATACTGCGCCCTCAGCGACTGGCCGTCGAAGAGCTCGACCTCGACCCCGGTGCCGTCCTGCGTGAAGCCCTTCACCTCACATCCGTAGTACATCCGGACCGGTAGCTCGGCGATCCAGGCGGCCATGATCCCCTCGATCTGGTTCTGCCAGATCCCGAGCGAATAGGGATGACGCGTCGGGAAGTCGCTCATGTCCAACACGGTCGTGCCGATCATCGAGGCCTGAGCCACCTGACCCTCCGCGAGGAACCGATCAGCGACCCCACGCTGATCCAGCACCTCGATCGTCCGCGAGTGAAAGCCGCCGGCCCGTGAGCCGGCGAGCATGTGATCGGGACGCCGCTCGACGACCGCGACGTCGACCTTCGCCAACGCCAGCTCAGCCGCCAGCATCATCCCCGCAGGACCTCCTCCGGCGATCACCACCTCATGCTCGGTCAACGCGACACTCCGATCGGATAGGTCGACAACAACAAACGCATTTCGCGACTCCCGTCTCCTGAGTTCTCGTCTCGGGCGGCGGTTATACACCACGACGCGAGGCTTCATGAGGGCCTCCTGGGTGGTATAAATTGGAGGTGGATAGGAGCGGATTTGCCGGCTTTCCACGTGCCGGTCTCCGCGAAGCGATGAATCAGTCGATCGCGGGTGATGGGCCCAGGCGCCCAGGGCGTTTGACATCAAGTGCCATGGTCGTCTATTTGGCCACTTGCCTCGGCGCTCCGGCACGTCTCGGCTAGCGTTCTCAATGGCTTACGGTCGGCCCCGATTCGGGGATCAAGGGCTCGGCGCGCTGAATGGCTCAGCACGCCCTCCTCCCGCACGGCCCTAGGCTTAACGGTGGCTGCGCTACCTCGAAAATTCTTGGGAGCGCAGCCATCCCTCTATAGGCCGGGTGCCCTATTGCGAGTGCGCCTGTGCGGTCGTTAAGGTCGCTCTACTCGTAGGAGGAGCCTGAAAGCGCCCCCCGGGGCGCTTTCTTTTTCGCTGTGGGCGCCGAGCGCCCCCGCCAAACGTCGCGTCTGTCGGGGCAGGGTCGCCTGGACAGGATCTGGGGCACGGTGACGACTGCCGACTCCAAGTTGCGCGCCTGAAGTAGCTGCCGAGGCTGTTTGTAGAGTCGCGCTACACGAGGCGAATCCAAGAGGAGGTTGAGCAATGGCTGACCGTTGGGGTCGTTTGGCCCAGTTGACCGGAGTGCTGTTCGGCGTGATGGTTCTTGTCGCCGTGTTCGCGAACAACTCGGAAACGCCGAAGCCGAGCGCGAGCCCGGCGAAGGTGGTCCTCTACTACGCCAACCATCGCTCAGAAGTTGAGACCTCCGGCATCCTTTTCGCGCTGGCGTTCCTGGTGCTGCTGCTGTTCGCGGGCGCACTGCGCTCGTACCTGCGGAGCACCTCCGCGGCCGAGGGCCTGGCTTCGCTTGTGCTGGCGGGCGCCGTCTTGATGGCGGCCGGTGCGCTCACGGCCACCGGGGTGGAATATGGGGTCGCGCACAACCTCCATGACCTGAGCCCGGAAGCAGCCAAGACATTGAACTTCATCAGCAGCGAACTGTTCCTGCCGGTCCTTGCCGGAGGGTTCACATTCGGCGTCTGCAGCGGCCTTGCGATCCTGCGCGGGGCGGCGCTGCCAACGTGGCTGGGCTGGGTCGCGATTGTGATCGGTATCGCAGTGCTGATCCCGCCGGCGAGTTTCCCTGCGCTGTTCGCGTTCGTCATCTGGTCGATCATCGTCAGCGTGCTGATGTATCGGCGCAGTGGATTCGCTCAGACGACGGGCACTCCCACCGCGCAGCCTGGATAGCCGGTAGCCGGAGCTCGAGCCTGTCCCCGGCGAACAAGCAGGAGCCCGAACGGTGGCCCATGCCGTGAGGCGCGGGCCACCAAACGAGTCGCTGCTCGGCCGCGGCCGGGACAATGCGGGGCGAGGTCGCGAGCCGAGCTGCCTCGCCTGTTTAGGAGCCGCTCGATGTGGGTAGCACTGCCTTGGTCTCGGCCAGATACTTCCCCGGAGGAGAGCAGTTCAGGGGAAGGTGCCCGGGCCCCCCTCCGTTCCCGGCCCCAGCCGGGAATTGCCGGGACCGCCGAGCGCCCCCTGCTCGGCGGTCCCAAATTTTACGGGGGCGCTCGCGGTTCCATGGCTAGGCACGTGTCCAAAACAGACGCCGCGACGCTGGCCAGCGGTCCCTTGCAGCCCAAGCCACGTCCGTCATGATGATCCCGTGCCTGACCAGCCCTCCATCATCGGCGGACCGACACCGATTCAGGCTCCACGGGTCGGCGACATGTACCGCTGGAAGGTGCAATACGGTCGCGCCGAGCAGCACGTGTACGTCCAGATCGCGGGCTCGCTGAAGCCTGAGGCGTTTGATGAGCCGCTACGGTCGGGAATCGAGTCCAAGGGTGAGTCTGTGCTCCGCAAGCTGCTGGAGCGCGGCAATGTCCCGACGCGCATCAAGATCACCTCGGCGGGGATCACCGAAGTCGGCACGGATCGCCGTTCGCGTCCCTGCTCGGTGTAGCCCCCGGGGACGCGCACAGGGGATTCGCCGGGCCGGCCATTCTGCGTCGGCCCGAGGCGGTTCTGGCGCAGACGCGCGTGAGCGCGGGGGGTATGCTGGGCTTCGGGCTCAGTGCGGCCATGCCTGGCGTCCTTTGGCATGGTCCTTCCAACTCGAGGAGAGGATGGTTGTGATGGCTGATGGGGTCTATCGAGTCACCGAAGTGATCGGCGTGAGCGGCGAGTCCTGGGAGGCGGCGGCGCGCAGCGCTGTCGAGACCGCGGCCAAAACGGTGCGTGACCTGCGCATCGCCGAGGTCATCAGGCAGGACGTGGCGATCGAAAACGGAACGATCAAGAATTACCGCGTCCGCCTCGCGATCTCGTTCAAGTACGAGGCCGGCGACTGACCCTCGCCGCGGCGCGAACTCCCGCTCCGATCCGACCGGGCCAAGGCCCCCGCGCGCCGGGCGTGCACAGGGCGAGGTCGGTCGGGGCGGCCTTAGGTGCTCATTTGCAGGCGCTTTCTGACTGCGCCGGCGATGGCCAAACCTGAGCATCCCTCCTAAAACCGTATGTCCTTATCATTCGCGGCGGCGGATCTAGCGGGGAGCCCGAGCGGTGTCTGCCGGTCTCGGGCGAGAAAGGTGACACGGACATGGACAGGGCGCTTTGACACGGATGGGAAGAGCCCTCTTGCGAATCGTCGCGATTGCGATCGTATCCGTCGTCGTTGGCGGAGCGGGAGTGGCTGTGGCCGCCCCGACGGTCACCATCGAAAGGCCCGCGAGCGGGACCACGACGAACAGCCCGACACCCTCCTTCGGCGGCCTCGCGGAAGAGGTCGCCGGTCAGGTGACGCTGACGATCTACAGCGGCGCGAACGTCACAGGCACGCTGGTTCAGACCCTGACGACTCTCACGCCGCCGCTCGGCGGCGTGTGGGAACTTGTGGCCGGCCACCTCGCCGACGGCACCTACACAGCGCAGGCCGCGCAGACCAACCTCGCGCTCGAAACCGGCGTGAGCGCATCCGTGACATTCACCGTGGACACGGCGTCGCCGGCCGTCACGCTGAACCAGCCGCCATCGCCGTCGAAGGACACCACACCCTCCTTCACCGGCTCCGCGAGCGAAAGCACGACCCCGGTCCTCATCCACATCTACAACTCCGCAGAAACGGAAGTCGCGACGGCGACCGCGCCGGGCACGGGCGGAGCCTGGAGCTCCTCTGACGCCAGCCCGCCGCTGTCGAACGGCGAATACGAGGCGGTAGCCACACAGGCGAGCTCAATCGGGAACCCGGAAGGTAAGAGCAAACCGGTGTTGTTCACGGTTGATACGACACCGCCGTCGGTGACGCTGACCCCCGTCGCTCCCTTGACAAACAACACCGAGCCGAGCTTCAGTGGGTCGGCCGGCAACGCGTCCGGCGACAGCGCGTCGGTGACGTTGAACATATACTCCGGCGAAGGCGTTGCCGGCAGTCCCGTCCGGACGGTCAAAGTCTCACCCGTCGGAACCACCTGGAGCGCCGTCGTGGCGGAATCGCTGAACGAAGGCACCTACACGGCGCAGGCGGAACAGTCCGATGACGCAGGCAACGTGGGGCTGAGCGCCCCTTCCACCTTCAGGATCAAGACCAACGGCCCAGCCGTGTCGCTGAGCTCGGTCGCGTCGCCGACCAACGACCCGACGCCGAGCTTCAGCGGCGGCGCCGGCGTCGATCCCGCCGATATCGCGTCCGTGACGTTGAAGGTCTATTCCGGCGACGCCGCTACGGGCACTCCTTTGCGGATGATGGAAGTGACGCCGAATGGGGCCGGGTGGAAAGCGGTACTCGCCGAAGCCCTGAGCGACGGAACCTACACCGCCCAGGCTGAACAGTCCGACAAAGCGGGCAACACGACGAGAAGCCCAGCGTCCACCTTCACGGTGGACACGACCCCGCCGGCCGTGTCGCTGACTCCGCTGGCCGCGCTCACAAACGACCCGACACCGAGCTTCGGCGGGAACGCGGGCGTGGCGTCCGGCGACATCACGTTGGTGACGCTCAGGATCTACTCCGGCGAAGGCGTGTCGGGGAGTCTCATCCGGACGATTGAAGTGACGCCCAACGGGGCCACGTGGAGCACGGGCCCCGTGCCGGCACTGAACGAAGGCACCTACACCGCCCAGGCCGAACAGTCCGATGAGGCGGGAAACACGGGCAAGAGCGCACCGTCGACGTTCACGGTCGACACGACGCCGCCGGCGGTGTCGCTGACTCCCGTGGCCGCCCTGACGAACAACCCCGAGCCCAGCTTCAGTGGAAACGCCGGCGTGGCCCCGGGCGATCTTCCATCGGTGACGCTCAAGATCTATGCCGGCGAAAGCACATCGGGAACTCCGGTCCGGATGATAACGGTCACGCCGACCGGCGCCGCGTGGAAAGCGACCCTGGAAGAAGCCCTGAAAGACGGCACCTATACCGCCCAAGCTGAACAGTCCGACAACGCGGGGAACACCACCAAGACCGCCCGGTCGATCTTCACGGTGGACACAACGCCCCCAGCGGTGTCCTTGAATACGGTCGCCTCGCCCACCAACAACACGACGCCGGTCTTCAGCGGGAACGCCGGCGTCGCGGCCGGTGACAACGCGGCGCTCACGTTGAAGATCTACACCGGCAGCGGCGCTTCGGGCAGTCCCATCCAGACGATCGCGGTCACGCCGACCGGTGCGACGTGGAAAGCGACCGTCACGACCCCCCTGGGTGAAGGCACCTATACCGCCCGGGTCGAACAATCGGACAAAGCCGGCAACATCGGTAGGAGCATGGCGTCGACCTTCGCCATCTTCACGACGCCCCCTCGGCTGTCGCTGAACCCCGTCGCATCTCCCACGAACACCAAAGAGCCGAGCTTCAGCGGAGCCGCCGGCGACGAAGAAATCGATCTTGCATCGGTGACCTTGAAGATCTACGCCGGCAGTGGCGTGTCGGGGAGTCCAATCAGGACGGTCACGGTTACACGCTCCGGCGCAACATGGAAGACGAGCCTTGAACCCTCGGAAGCCCTAAGCGACGGAACCTACACCGCGCAGGCCGAACAATCCGATGAAGCGGGGAACACGACCAAGAGCGTGCCCTCGACGTTCACGGTTGACACGACGCCTCCGGCGGTGTCGCTGACCTCCGTTGCCACCCTTACGGACAACGCGAAGCCGAGCTTCAGCGGAGGCACTGGCGTCGCGCCCGGCGATATCGCATCGGTGACGTTGAAGATCTATTCCGGCAGCACGACGTCAGGTAGTCTCGAACGGACGGTCGTGGTAACGCCGTCGGGCACCACGTGGACCGCGGGGCTGGCGGAAGCCCTGCGCGACGGCACATACACTGCTCAGGCGGAACAGTCAGATGAAGCCGGGAACACGGGCAAGAGCGAGCCGTCCACGTTCACGGTCGATACGGTCCCGCCCGCCGTCACGCTCAACTCGATTGCGTCCTTCACGAGCGATACGACGCCGGGCTTCAGCGGGAACGCCGGCGCTGCATCGGGTGACATCGCCTCCGTTACGCTGAACATCTACTCAGGCGAAGGAGTATCCGGCACACCCATCCGGACGGTCAAGGTTGCGCCGTCTGGAACCACCTGGAGCACGACCTCGACGACCGCATTCGCCGAAGGCACTTACACCGCTCAGGCTGAACAGTCCGACCAGGCGGGCAACACCGGCAGGAGCGCCGCCTTCACCTTCACGGTCAAGCCGAAAGGCCCCGCGTTGACGCTGAGCACCGTCGCGGCTGTGACCAACAACGCGGAGCCGGGCTTCAGCGGGAACGCAGGCGCTGCGGCCGGGGATATCCCATCCGTGACCCTCAAGATCTACGCGGGCGAAAGCGTCTCCGGCAGTCCCGTCCAGACCGTCACGGTCACCGGCACCGCCGGCGCGTGGCAGGCGAGCGTTCCGGCACGTCTCGGCGATGGCATCTACACCGCGCAGGCTGAACAGTCCGATCTGGCCGGGAACACGACGAAGAGCGCGCGGTCGACCTTCGAAGTGGACACGACGCCGCCGCTGATCAAAATCACGGCTCCGGAAGGTGAAGTCACTAAATCTCAGCCGACGTTCAGCGGCGTGGTTGGCAAAGCCAATGGAGACCTGCCCACGGTGACCTTGAAGATCTTCACGGGTACATCAGCATCGGGAACCCCGGTTCAAACGCTCCTGATCACCCCCAAAGCCAACGGCAAATGGAGCACCGAACTCTCGGGTCCCAAGCTTCCCGACGCGAGCTACACAGCCCAGGCCGAACAGTCAGACGTGGCCGGCAACACCGGCGTGAGCACCACGAAGTTCACGATCAAGACGCATTCGCCGGTTGTGACCCTCGACACGGCCGAATTCGCCCAGCGCGGTGCAACGCTCTTCACGGGTGCAACCCCGAGCTTCAGCGGCAGCGCGTCCGAAGCACCCGAAGACAGCGAAACCGTGACGCTCAACATCTACCGCGGTACGTCCGCGTCGGGCAGTCCCCTGCAGACGGTGGAGGGGAGCCTCAGCGGTGAAGCCTGGACCGCGGGTCCCCTGGCGGCGCTCGCAGAAGGCACCTACACCGTCCAGGCCGAACAGAAGGACTCCGGGTTCAAAGAAGCCGGCGTGAGCGTGCCGGTGACGTTCACCGTCGATGACACCCCACCGCTGGTCACCCTGTCCTATCCGGCGAATGGCAGCTCCGCAACCGGTGAATCACAGCTCGTGATGGGGCTCGCTGGTACCGCTGAAGGGGACCTGCCGAGCGTGACCGTGCAGCTGTTCTCGGGCTCGAGCGTCGAAGGGCAGCTCCTTCAGAGCGTCGTCGTGAACGAATCCGGCGGAGCATGGTCGGCCACGCTCGCGGGCCTCAGCCCCGGTACCTATACCGCGCGCGCCGAGCAGTCAGACGACACCGGGAACGTCGGCATGAGCAGACCGACCACGTTCAGCATCGCCGGGCCGGGAGGGGCGGGAGCGTCGGTGCAGGGCCCCACGCCTCCCGTGGCGTCCTTCACCTGGTTCCCGTCCATTCCAAAGCCGCGCGAAACCGTTTCGCTTGCGTCGAGCTCCACCGATGTCAGCAGCCCGATCACCTCCTTTGCATGGGACCTGACGGGCAGCGGCGCGTTCGTGGCGGGGGGTCAGCTGACGAGCACATCGTTCGCGACGACCGGAAACCACGTGGTGCGGCTGCGTGTCACCGGCGCCAACGGCCTCTCGAGCGTGGCCACCGAGACGATTCCCGTCGTCGCGCCCCTGATCCCGCTGATGCAGCCGTTCCCGGTCGTGCGGATCGTGAGCACGGATACCGCATCCGGGATCAGGCTCAGCGTGCTCAGGGTGCAGGCGCCGGCGGGCGCGCGGATCGGGGTTGAGTGTAAGGGGCACGGCTGTCCGGCCAGGTCCGAGAGCCGGATCGCCGCCGTGCGCAAGGTGGGCGTCGCGCCGGTCGAATTCAGGCGCTTCGAGCGCCCTCTGCGAGCCGGCGTGGTCCTCGAGATCCGGATCTCCAAGGCCGGTGAGATCGGCAAGTTCACGAGCTTCCAAGTGCGTAATCGGCGGCTGCCGCTGCGGGTTGATGCCTGCCTCGGCCCCTCCGGAGTCAAGCCGATAGCGTGCCCGCCGTGATCGGGACCGCTCGCATCCAGGAGAGGAGACCCGCACGCGCTGGGAGGCAGAGCACGCCGTCGCGCCGCCCACGCCCCGGTACCTGGCGCAGGATGGCCGGGGCGCTCATAGGGGCGTTCGTGGTCTCGGTGATCGCGCTCGCCGTTGGGCCGTTGGGCATCGCGTCGGCCGCTGCGGACGTCACGATCGAAAGCCCGGCAGATAACAGCGTCATCGCCGAAGCTACGCCCACGTTCAGCGGGACGGCAGAAGCGGGAGGCACGGTGACGGTCTCGATCTCCTCAAAAGGGAGCAAGGTGCAGACGAGAGACGGGCTGCTGTTGGGAACGAGTTGGGAAGCCAAAGCCACGCACCTTGCAAACGGCACCTACACCGCGGTGGCCACGGAGGCCTCGGAAGGCGAACCGCCGGTGAGCGCGTCGGTGACCTTCACCGTGGAAGCGGCCGTACCGTATGTGACCCTGACCTACCCGGCCAACGCGAGCACCACGACCAGCGGAACCGAGCCCGTCGGTGGACTGGCGAGCGCAGAAGGAGTGCAGAGCGTCACCGTCCAGCTGTTCTCCGGGCCGACGATCGGAGCCCAGCAGGCGCTCGAGGCGCTGACCGTGCCGGTTTCCGGTGGCGCCTGGTCGGGCACCTTCGGAGGGCTCGGCGCCGGCACCTACACGGTCCGCGCCGAGCAGTCGGATTCCCATGGCGATGTCGGCATCAGCGCGCCCGCGACATTCACGGTCGTCATCCCGCCCGGCCCGGCGCCGCCGGCGGCATCGTTCCAGTGGTTCCCGCCGTTTCCCAGCACCGGCGAAAACGTCTCGCTGGTCTCGAGCTCGACCGACCTCGCCAGCCCGATCACGTCATTCGCCTGGGCGCTCACGGCGACCGGGCCCTTCCAAACCGGAAAACCGGTGCTCGTCACCTCGTTCGCGACCCCGGGAGCCCACAGCGTGCGGCTGCGGGTCACCGACGGCAACGGGCTGTCAAGCATCGCCGCCGAGACCATCAGCGTGAAGTCGTCTCCGCTGACCCTCATGCAGCCCTTCCCGATCGTGCGTATCGCCGGGTCTGAGACGCACTCCGGCGTGCGCATCAGGCTCCTCACCGCCGAGGCGCCGCCGGGGGCGCATGTCACGGTCAAGTGCAAGGGCCGGGGATGCCCGGTCAAGGCTGCGAAGCGGATCGCCGTTTCGAGCAAGACGGGGGCGGCTCCACTCACGTTCCACACCTTCGAGCGCTCCCTGCGCGCCGGCCTGACCCTCGAAATCCTGATCTACAAAGCCGGTGAGATCGGGAAGTACACTCGGTTTGTGATCCACCGCGGGAGGTTGCCCCAACGAGTTGACATGTGCCTGGACCCAACAGGGCTGAAGCCGCTGGTGTGCCCGTCGTCATGACCACCGTTCGCGTTCGCATGAGGAGGTGGGGGGTCCGATCCCGCGGGGCAGGCGTACGCGTCGAAGTTCGACAGGCGCTCGTCGTCATGGCAGTCGTGGCGGCGGTTTTCGCCGGCTTCTTCGCGCTGGGACGCGTGACGCGCAACAGCTCGGAAACCTCACGCGCCTACGGTCCCCAGCGGCTCCCGGCGGTGTCTGTCCACGCGGGGATTCCCTACGGGCTGCTCGGCGCACCCGCGATCCCGTTCCTGCTGACCGCGGAAGCACCCGCACCGCAGGCTTCACGGATCTCCGCCCGCGCCGTGGCCGGATCTTCCTCGGTGCCGCTGGAAAGGTCCTCCGCCGCTTCGAGTGAATCAACGCCGGTCCACTCGGCCGCGCCGGCACCGGCACCGGTGCAGGCGGCGCCCGCGCCTGTCTCTCGGCCTCGCGCGGCGCCCCGGAGCAGTGAAGGCGGCTCCTTTGACAGTTCGGGCTGAGCCCTGGCGCAGCCGCGTCAGCCAGGACAAGCAGATCGTCGCGGTCCTGCTCCTGCTGACCGTCGCGATCGTCGGCTACCTCGACGGACACGGCCGCTCGAGCGCCGCCTCGGTGGAACGCTCGCGCGAAGCCTCCAACGCGGTCACGGTGGTCAACTATGACGCGGCCTCGGGCTGGCTGGCGGCGCCGCGGGCGCCTGCCATTCCCGGCCTGGCCGTGGCCCAGCCGCTCGTGTTGGGTCCGGGTGGGGACGGCGCACGTTCTGGCCTCGTCGTCGGGAAGATGCTCGGCAGCGAATTTGGCCCGGTGCCTCCGCGGTTCCTCGCACATCTGCGCCAGCCTCCGGAAACCCAGGTGGTGGGCCTGCTGAACAGCCAGGCCTACCGCTATTCCGGCCTCAGCGTCACAAGCTCGGGGCTGGCGCTGACCCTCTACACGATTCCGACGTCCGCGACGAGCACGACCGCCATGATCTGTTATGCGGAGCCCGGTTCGGTGGGTGATCTGCGGGCGTGCGAACGGCTCGCCGGCACGCTCACCATCGCGACGAGCAGCCCGCAGGTGGAAGTGCGGACGTATCAGTCGCTGACCCCCCAGCTGGCTTTCGGACGGCAGATCAGGGCGGTTTCCGCGCGGGTTGCCGCACTGCTCGGCACGCTGCGGCCCGAACTTCGCCAGGGAGCCTCGAGGGCCGCCTCCGCCGCGGTCGCCACACGCCTTGCGGACGGCTTGGGCGGCGCAGTCGGCTCGCTTGCGGCCGTGTCGCCGCCGCCGGCGGCGGTGCTGGCGCAGGGTTCGCTCTCGGAATCACTGGCGCGCGCGCGCCAGGCGTATTTCGCCCTCGCCGCGTCGCTTCACAACGGAAACGAATCCGAGTACTCGACGGCCCTGACGCAGGTGTATGACGCGGAAGCCTCTCTCAGCACCGCGCTCAAGAACTTCGAGCTGCTCGCCTACAAGTAGCCGACCGCATCGCGCTCGAACCCTCCGGCGGGGCCCGGACACCGGGCATCGGTCCACGATCGGGGATTTTTCACCAGGCCGGGTCGCCGCTGGCCGATAGGTATGCATGGCCTGTGATCACTCGGCGCTGCACAGCGGTGGCGCGCGCTACCTGCGCGAGGCCGCCCAGCTGCGACTGGTGCTCGTGTGCGACCAATGCGGGGCCGAGCGGGCCGAGCTGGACACGATGGACTATGCCCCGAGCGCGCGGTGCTTCGCCGGGCATCTGGCCGAACTGACGGCTCGCGAGTTGCGCCTGGGCGAGATGCAGGTGGTCAGGGTTCGCTTCGCTGCACTCGTGTGCAGCGTCGGGCGCGACGAGATCCGCCCTGAGATCCTCAACAAGCAGGGGCCGCTCAGCCAGCAGGAGTGGGTCGAGGTCTGCCGCCAGCCGGAACTCGGCGCGGCGCTCCTCGGCGACGCGAGCTTCGACGACATCCGGGAGTGGATCCTCTGCCATCGTGAGCGTCCCGACGGCAGTGGCTACCCGCGTGGTCTGGCGGGCGAGCAGATCGCCCTCGAGGCACGCATTCTGGCTGTCACGGACGCCTATGTGGCAATGACCAGCGATCGGCCGTATCGCCTGGCGCGCTCTCACGAGGATGCATGCTCTGAGCTCATGCGCTGCGCCGGAACCCAGTTCGACGCCACCGTGGTTCAGGCCTTTGTGAGCGCGTCCACTCGGCGTAACCCCCACCTGGCCCGCGCCGCAGCCTAGAGCCGCAGCTGCCGGTGCGCGCCGGTGCACCGCGCGATCGCCCAGCGAACTACCCGGCGGCGCCGGGGAGCCTGTCGGGTTCGGTGCGTTCGGTGACAAGGCGGCAGAACACCTCGACCAGCGCCGGGTCGAACTGGGTGCCCGCGCATCGGCGGAGCTCGTTCACGGCGTCGCCGAGCGACATCGCGCGCTTGTAGACGCGCTCGTCCATCATCGCGCGGAAGGAGTCGCAGATCGCGATGATCCGAGCGCCGAGCGGGATCTCCTCACCGGCGAGGCCGTCGGGATAGCCCATTCCGTCCCAGCGCTCGTGGCTGGCGCGCACGAGCGGACCTATCCGCTCCAGCGAGGGGCCGGCGGCCGCGATGATCTGTTCGCCCATCACGGTGTGCTGCTTCATGAACTCCCACTCCTCGGTGCTGAGCGGGCCCGGCTTGGTGATGATCTCATCCGGAATCCCGAGCTTGCCCACGTCGTGAAGATCGCCGGCCTTGACGACCAGATCGATCGCATCGGGCTCGAGCCCCACGGTGCGCGCAAGCAGCTCCACGTCGCCGGCCACGTCGTTGGAATGGCCGCCGAGGTCGGGATGGCGCTGCGCGAGCGCCGCATGAAGGACTGAGGTGATGAGCTCGGCCGCGCCCCTCTGGTCGCGTATCTTCTCGCGATACATATGCTGGTCGGCGAGACGCAGAGCCTGGGTCGGCACGCTGGCTTCACGCGGAATCTCCACAGCACCGGCCGAAGCCGTGACGGTGAAGGCGCCGCCCTGTTCGGCCAGGGCCTCGCGAGCCGTTTGAAAGAGGGCGTGCGGGTCGCCCACCGGAGCCGCGATCAGTACGCAGAACTCATCGCCGCCGAGTCGGTAGACGGTTCCGCAGGAGCTCACCGTCTCGCGCAGGCGAGCGCCGAGTCGCGAAAGCAGCGCGTCCCCGGCGACGTGCCCGAAGGAGTCGTTGTAGCGCTTGAAGCCGTTGAGGTCGAAGAACCATAGAAACGCCGGCTCCTCTTCGCTGGCGCGCTGGCACACGCGGGGCAGATCCTCCATCAGGGCGCGGCGGTTGCGCACACCTGTAAGCGGGTCGGTCGACAGCTCCCAGCGGACACGGCGGTTGGACACGACCAGCGCCACGACCGAGCCCATCAGCATCACCAGCGCGACCAGCAGCAACGACAGCATGCCCGTGCTCCACGCATTCAGGAAGTCCGGGTCCGAGGCGATCGCATGTGCCGCCACGGCGATGTGCTGATGCGCTCCGCCGATCGTCAACGGCAATGCCGCGACCATCGCGCGATGGTCGCCGTCAAGCGTGGATTGGGGCTCCGACCCGGTCGGGAAGCCGCCCACCGACATCGTGGCCGGCAATCCATCGCCGCCCGGAGCGATCGGATTCGAAGGCCCGCCGACGAAGCTCAGCTTGCCCCCTTCGAAGATGCCCAGCTGGACCTCGACGCCCGGCGTGTCCTGCACGATCAGGCTGGACCCGCTGGCGTCGGAGACGCTGATGTCGAGATGTACGAGCCCGAGAAGCTGATGACCGGCGCGGAAGGGCGCGAGGAAGGCAACCGAGAACCGCCCGCTGACCGGCGAGAGGAACGCCCCGCTGGCGGCGCCGACAGCCGAGTTGCCGGCGAGCGCCGCAAACGCCCGGCCCAGCTGCGGTGAGAAGTTCGCCGGGTGCGGCGTGGGGCCGCACACGAGCTGACGACCGCTCCGGTCGTCCAGGCAGGCGGCTGACACAGGGACGAAGGCGGAGTGCTGGATGGCGGCGAGGGCCCGCGCGGAATCGGCGAGGTCTGTGCGCCGAGCCGCGCCCGGCGACGGTCGTGGGTTCAGCAGGTCGGTGATTGCGGGGTCGACGAGCAGCAGCGAAAGCGCGGTCGTGGTCTGGCGCTCCCCGTCGGCGATCAGCGCTGTCTCGCTGTTGACCGCCTCCTGCACCATGCGGTCCTGCTCGTTGCGGCGGGCGTGCATGGTGCCCGTGGTGACCGTTGCGGCGATGGCGCCGAGGAGCAGCGACAGCGCAAGTCCGAGCACCGCCAGCGGTCGCATGGGCTCGTTCTCGTCATTTCAGGGCCAAGCTTGAGCTTCAGGCGACGTCGACCAGCAGAAATGCCAGGCCCGGGCAGGCCCGGCCGAGCGTCTAGATTGGGGACACGCCATCGATCTCGGTCACCCACTTCAGCGATCCGGGCTGTCCCTGGGCCTACTCGGCCAGCCCCCAGCTTGCCGTGCTCGAGTGGCGTTACGGCAAGCAGCTGGACTGGCGGCTCGTGACGATAGGCCTGGCCGAGGATCCCGAACGCTACGTGCAGAGCGGCTACACGCCGACCCGCATGACGATCGGCAACATGCGCTTTCGCCGCTACGGAATGCCGTTCCTGTCCGAGCCCCGTGCGCGCGTGGCCGCAACCGGGCGTGCGTGCAGGGCGATCGTCGCCACTCGCCTGCTCGACCCGCCCCGCGAGCGGGAGGTCTTCCGCGCACTCCAGCTGGGCTGGTTCACGAGCACGCTGGTGCTCGACCAGGACGATGACATCGCTCGCGCGCTCGAGCGGGTGAGCGGTCTGGACGTCGATGCCGTAGTGGCGGCGATCGACGATGAGGCCACCCTCGCCGCCTATGAGGCCGACAAGCAGGAGACCCGTTCGGCCCAGGGCAGCCCGACGGAATTCCAGGGCAAGGCGCGCCAGACCGACGGCCCGGTGCGCTATTCGGCGCCGTCGCTCCTATTCGAGAGCGGCGATGGCCGTCGTCTGGAGGCGGGCGGCTTTCAGAGGATCGAGGCCTACGACGTGCTGATCGCCAACCTCGACCCCGGACTCGACCGCAGGTTGCCCCCGGAGGAGCCGCTTGAGGCGCTGGTGGGCTTTCCCGCCGGTCTGACGACCCAGGAGGTTGCCGCGATCATGACGCACAACAACGAGGAGCCCGATCGCCTCGCCGCGGAGCAGGCGCTGATCGAGCTGTCCGGCGCCGGCAACGCGCGGCGCACCTCGCTCGGCACCGACGCCCTCTGGCAGATCGCCTGAGTGCGCCCGAGACGCCTGGCCGAGACCCCGGACGCGGGGAGGGTAGCCTGCAGCGCTCAGATGCCGATCACGGTGACACTCCCGGACGGAAAGGCCCTCGAGCTCGCCGATGGAGCCACGGGCGCCGACGTCGCCGCGGCGATCGGGCCGGGGCTGGCGCGGGCGGCGCTGGCGGTCGAGATCAGCGGCCCGCAGCAGGGCGTGGCGCCCGAGGTGCTCGATCTCTCGCGTGAGATGCCCGACGGTTCGGGGGTGGCGATCCTCACGGCCAAGAGCGGCGAGAAGGCCCTTGAGCTGATCAGGCACGACGCCGCCCACGTGCTGGCGGCAAGCGTGATGGAGCTGTATGAGGGCGTCAAGATCTCGATCGGCCCTCCGATCGCCGATGGCTTCTATTACGACTTCGAGTTTCCCGACGGGACGGGTGTCTCCGAGGCGGACTTCCCGTCGATCGAAGAGCGGATGCGTGCCCACGTGAAAGCGGCCGAGGCCTTCGAGCGCCAGGAGGTGCCGGTGGCGCAAGCCCGCGAGCGCTTCGCAGGCCAGCACCAGGACTACAAGGTCGAGCTGATCGACGACCTCGTGGCCGCCGCGGATCCCGCCCACCCGCTGGAGTCGGTTTCGCTGTACACGAACGGGCCGTTCACGGATCTCTGCAGAGGCCCACACGCGCCGAGCACGAAGACCGTGGGCGCGCTGAAGCTGCAGTCGGTCGCCGGCGCCTACTGGCGGGGCGACTCGACGAGGACGATGCTCACCCGCATCTACGGGACCGCGTTCTTCTCGAAGGCCGACCTCGCGGAGTATCTGGAGCGGATCGAGCAGGCCAAGGCGCGCGATCACCGCAAGCTCGGCCGCGAGCTGGGCCTGTTCACGTTCTCGGATGTCTCGCCGGGTGCCGCGTTCTGGCTGCCGGCGGGAACGAGCGTGTGGAACGCCCTCGTGGGGGTTTCGCGGGAGATGGGCGAGCAGCGGGGCTACACCGAGGTCAAGACTCCCCAGATATACGACGCCGAGCTGTGGAAGACCTCGGGGCACTGGGGCAAGTACAGGGAGAACATGTTCACCGTGCAGGTCGAGGATCGCGAGATGGGCGTGAAGCCCATGAACTGCCCTGGCCACGCCAAGCTGTTCTCCATGCAGCGCCACTCCTATCGGGAGCTGCCGGTGCGCTACTCAGAGCCGGGGCTGCTCCACCGCAACGAGCCCTCCGGGGTGCTGCACGGGCTTCTGCGGGTCAGGCACTTCGCGCAGGACGACGCCCACATCTTCTGCACCGAGGAGCAGGTTCTGGACGAGGTCAAGGGTTGCCTTGAGATGGCCTTCGCCACCTATGAGCTGTTTGACCTCGACCTGCGATTGGAGCTCTCGACGCGCCCCGAGCAGCGGATCGGAAGCGACGAGATGTGGGACCGGGCGGAGGGGAAGCTGATGAGCGCGCTCGAGGCCCAGGAGCTCTCCTATGAGCTGAATCCGGGGGACGGCGCCTTCTACGGGCCCAAGATCGACATGCACATGACCGACTCGCTGGGACGCTCCTGGCAGCTGGGGACGGTGCAGCTGGACTACTCGATGCCCGAGCGATTCGAGCTGACCTACACCGGCGCCGACAACCAGGAGCACCGGCCGGTCATGATTCACCGCGCGCTGTTCGGGTCCTATGAGCGGTTCATCGGGATCATGCTCGAGCACTATGCCGGCGAGCTGCCGCTGTGGCTGGCGCCGGTGCAGGCGATCGTGCTGCCGGTGTCAGACCGCTTCAACGAGTACGCGGGGAGGGTCAGGGATGAGCTGCACGCCGGCGGTGCGCGCGTGGAGCTGGACGATCGAAGCGAGTCGGTGGGACGCAAGATTCGTGAGGCCGAGCTGCGCAAGATCCCGTTCATGCTCGTCGTCGGCGATCGTGAGGAGGGCGACAGGACCGTGTCCGTGCGCGAACACCGGGCGGGCGATGCTGGAGCCGTGCCGGTCAAGGAGTTCGGCGAACGGTTGCTGCGGGAGCTATACTGACGGGCGTTGAAGCCCCGCAAATCCTCAGAGCGCCATCCATAACATCCGCTTGACGCACGGCTGCGAGCACTAGTGCCGGTCCCCCGCAGGTTCGATCGGCGCCCGCCTGAGCGGGATACGACGAGGATCAACGAGCGCATCCGCGTTCCGGAGGTCCGGCTGATCGACGACGAGGGCAATCAGATCGGCGTGCTCAAGACCGCCGACGCCCTCAGCTTCGCGCAGGAGCGCGACCTGGACCTGGTGGAGGTCGCGCCCGAGGCGCGCCCCCCCGTATGCCGCGTGCTGGACTACTCCAAGTACAAGTACGAGCAGGCCCAGAAGGTCAAGCAGGCGCGCAAGCACCAGCAGCAGATAACGATCCGCGAGATCAAGTTCCGCCCGAAGATCGCCCAGCACGACTACGACACCAAGAAGCACCACGTCGAGCGGTTTCTGCGCCACAAGGACAAGGTGAAGGTCACGATCATGTTTCGCGGGCGCGAGGTGACGCACCCCGAGCGGGGCACCGCGATTCTCGATCGGCTCGCCGAAGAGCTTTCCGAGCTCGGTGTGGTGGAGCAGCGCCCGTTGCAGGAAGGGCGCAACATGACGATGATGATGGCTCCCTCCAAAGCGGTGCTCGCGGGCCGCGTCGACGTCGGCGAGGTCTCGAACGGCGAGGTGCGCGAGGGCGCTCACATGGGTGACGTGGCCTCCGCGGCGATCGATTCACCCGCAGTCATGCCCCCGGTGGCCGCCGCCGAGGAGGACGGCGACGCCGAGCAGGAGGACGGGGGCGCCGAGCAGGACGGCGCGGGAGTGCTGGCCGAGGCGCCTGCCGAGGACGCCGCGAGCGGCTCCGCGGACGCGGCCGTGTCATAATCGTCGGTCCGCGATCATGCCCAAGATGAAGACACACTCCGGCGCGAAGAAGCGCTTCAAGGTAACCGGCACCGGCAAGGTGCGGGCCAGGCACCCCTTCACGAGCCACATTCTCGAGAAGAAGTCGCCGAAACGCAAGCGCGCGCTGGGTAGGCCGGCGATCGTCTCCGCCGACGACGTGCCGCGGATCAAGCGGATGCTCGGGGTCGGCAAATGACCCGCGTAAAGCGCTCAGTGCACGCCCGCAAGAAGCGCCGCGCCACACTCGAGCTGACCAAGGGATTCCGCGGCGAGGCCCACTCGAACTACAAGCGGGCCAAGGAGGCGTTGATGAAGGCGGACGCCTACGCCTACCGCGACAGGCGCAACCGCAAGCGCGACTTCCGCCGGCTGTGGATCACCCGCATCAACGCCGCCGCGCGCATAAACGGGATGAGCTACTCGCAGTTCATGCACGGCCTGTCGCTGGCCGGCGTCGAGCTGGATCGCAAGGTGCTCGCGGACATCGCCGTCCGGGACGCCGACACCTTTCGACGTTTCGCCGAGGTCGCCCGCGAGGCGTCGGCTGCCTGACCACCGGCAATCGACTCGAACAGCCTCCCGGGCGCCGCTCCTTCGACAGGACGGCGCCTTTTTTGTGCCCGAGCAGTGAAGTATCGGCAGAGCAACCATGACCCACATCGCCTCCACCAACAATCCCCGCCTGAAGTCGGTTCGCCGGCTTCAGACGCGTCGCGAGCGCGAACGCCGGGGCAGGTTCCTGGCCGAGGGCGAGGACCTGATCGCCGCAGCCCGGGGCGCCGGGCGCCCCGCCCTCGAGGGCTATCGCACCGCGGGCTCGGGGCTCGGCGACGAGGGCTTTCACGATGTCGAGCCCGCCGTGCTCCGGGCCGTGTCGGCACTCGGGTCGGGCACCCGCGTGATCGGCGTCTATGAGCAGAGCTGGAGCCCGCCGGTGGGTCCGCTGTGCGTGTACCTGCACGGCGTGCGCGACCCGGGCAACATCGGAACGGTGCTGCGCGGCGCGCAGGCGTTCGGCGCCGACTGTGTCGCGCTAGGCCCGGGCTGCGCCGATCCACACTCTCCCAAGGCGGTGCGCGCGAGCATGGGTGCGATCTTCTCGGTCAGGCTGGCACACGTCAGCGACGTGGGGGAGCTACCCGGAGTGCGCATCGCGCTGGCCGCCGACGCCCCGAGCGCGCTGCGCAGGGAGGATGCCGGCGATGGCACGGTGACGCCGGTGACGCTGCTCGTGGGCGCCGAGCGCGAGGGCCTGCCGGCGGTGGTGGTGGCGGTATGCGAGCGCGTCGCTCGCATACCGATCGCCTCGGAGTCGCTGAATGCGGCCATGGCCGCAACGGTGGCGCTCTATGAGATGACCCGTGACAGCTCATGCGCCCCGGCGTCATCTAGGGTCCGGGCGTCATGATCGAGCGGATCCAAGCACTGCGGGCGCAGGCCGATGCGGAGATTGCAGCGGCGCCCACAAGCGAGGCGCTCGAGGACCTGCGCGTGCACTACCTCGGCCGCAAGGCCGAGCTTCCGCAGATGCTGCGGGGCGTTGCCCAGCTCGAGCCCGCTCAGCGGGGCGAGGTGGGCAGGGCTGCCAACGAGGCCCGCCAGGCGCTCGAACGGACGATCGAGGCGCGGGCCGCGGAACTCAGCGGCCAGGAGCTCCAGCGCCACCTCGGGGAGGATCGTCTCGACGTGACGCTGCCCGGCGCACCCCCGCAGCCGATCGGCGCCCTGCACGTTCTGAGCGCGACCAGACGCGAGCTCGAAGACATCTTCCTGGGGCTCGGGTTCACGGTCATGGAGGGCCCCGAGATCGAGACCGTCCACTACAACTTCGACGCCCTCAACCACAGCCCGACCCACCCGGCCCGGGCGCGCACGGACACCTTCTACGTCGCCCGGGAGGGGGCGAGGGGGGACGCATCCGAGCCGCCCTCCGGGGCCTCCACAGCCGGCGCCTCGCGCGAGGCGGGCGAGGAGCTGTTGCTACGGACGCACACCTCGCCGATGCAGGTGCGCGCGATGGAGGCCCATCCGCCGCCGCTCTACGTCGTGATCCCCGGCCGCGTTTACCGGCCGGACTCCGATGCCACGCACACGCCCCAGTTCCACCAGATCGAGGGACTCGCGGTCGATGAGGACATCACGCTGGCGGACCTCAAGGGGACGCTCCTGGTGTTCGCGCGCGCGGCGTTCGGAGACCGCCGCGAGGTCAGGCTGCGCCCGCACTTCTTCCCCTTCACCGAGCCGAGCGTGGAGGTGGACGTGTCCTGCTTTCACTGCGACGGAAAGGGATTCCTCAGAGACGGGTCGCGCTGCTATCTGTGCAAGGGCGAGGGCTGGCTCGAGGTGCTGGGCGCCGGCGAGGTCGATCCGAACGTCTATGCCCACGTCCCGACCAGCGAGCAGAACGCACCGGGATACGACCCCGAGAAGGTGCAGGGGTTCGCGTGGGGGATGGGGGTCGAGCGGATCGCGATGCTGAAGCACGGCATCCCCGACCTGCGGCTCTACCTCGAAAACGACCTGCGCTTCCTGGAGCAGTTCGGATGAGGGCGCCGCTCAGCTGGCTGCGGGAATACTGCGATCCCGACCTCGACGTCAACGGCGTCGAGGAGCGCCTGACGATGACCGGCACCAAGGTCGAGGCCGTCCACCACCACGGCGTCGGGGCGGTTGAGAAGTTCGTGGTGGGGCGCGTGCTCGAGGTCGGCCCCCATCCCGACGCCGACCGTCTGCGCGTCTGCGCGGTCGATCTCGGTGCCGCGAACGGGGATGGACCCGCGCAGATCGTGTGCGGCGCTGCGAACGTCGCCGAGGGGCAGACGGTGGCCGTGGCGCTTCCCGGCGCAGTCATGCCCGACGGGAGCAAGCTGAAGAAGGCCAAGCTTCGGGGGGTGGCTTCAGAAGGGATGATCCTCGCCGCGAGCGAGCTCGAGATGGGGGCGGGCGATGAGGGCATCCTCGTGCTCGACGATTTCACGCTCGACGCGGAGTTCGCTCCCGGCACGCCGCTGGTCAACGTGCTCCCGATCGCCACGGAGGTGCTCGAGCTCGAGATAACACCCAATCGGCCGGACTGCCTCGGTGTCTACGGGGTGGCGCGCGAGCTGCATGCGGCCACGGGGGCGACGCTGTCAGAGCCGCCGTGGCAGCAGGATCCCGGGTCCGCAGGCCCACTCGAGGGCGCCGAGGTCACCGTCGAGTGCCCCGAGTTCTGCAGGCGCTTCACCGCGCGTGTGTTCGAGAACGTAACGATCGCTCCGTCCCCGCCATGGCTGCAGGCGAGGCTCATCGCCGCCGGCCAGCGGCCGATCAACAACGTCGTCGACATCACCAACTACGCGATGCTGCTGACGGGGCAGCCGCTGCATGCATTCGACCTCGACCGCGTCGAGGGTGCGCGGCTGACGGTTCGCTGCGCGCGCGACGGCGAGCGGGTGGACACCCTCGACGGCCACACGCGCACGCTGGACTCGCAGATGGTTCTGATCGAGGACGCCGGCGGCCCGACCTCGATCGCCGGAGTGATGGGCGGCGCACGCTCGGAGGTGCACGAGGACACCGGCCGCGTGCTGCTGGAGGTCGCCACCTGGAGCGGTCCGAACATCCACCGCACCTCGTGGAGCCTCGGGCTCCGCAGCGAGGCATCCTCGCGCTTTGAGAAGGGGCTTCAGCCGGAGCAGTGCCTTCAGGCACAGGCCGTTGCAAGCAGCCTGATGATCGAGCTCACAGGGGCGCGGCTGCTCGCGGGGACGATCGACGAGGCCTGGACAGAGGCTCCGCACCAGGCGATCGCGCTCCGCGATTCGCGCGTGCGCGCGATCCTCGGCGTGCCGGTCGCGGTGGAGCGCCAGGCGGAGATCCTGGAGGCCCTGGATTTCGCCAACCAGCCGAGGAAGGCGGGCCTCGAGGTGACGGTGCCGGCGCTGCGCCGCGACGACGTCACGCGCGAGGTGGACCTGATCGAGGAGGTTGCGCGCATCGACGGCGTCGACCGGCTGCCCGCGACCCTGCCGGCGCGCCGCGGCGCGGCGGGCCTGCTCAATCACGCCCAGCGCCTCCGCAGGTCCGCGGAGGACGCGCTCGTGGGGCGAGGCCTTCACGAGATCGTCGGCTGGAGCTTCGCCGACCCGGGTCTGCTCGACCGGCTGCGCCTCGGGCCCGATCACCCCATGCGCCAGGTCGTGCGCCTCGAGAACCCGATCTCCGATGCCCAGTCGATCATGCGCCCGACGCTGCTCGGCTCGCTGCTGGACGCCGCGCGCCACAACGTCTCGCGCAATGGGCCGGACGTGGCGATCTTCGAGTCGGGCACCGTCTATCGCTCCTCGCCGGGCGGATCCCTCGCCGACGAGCACCACGCTCTCGGAGCGCTGCTGAGCGGTGCCCTGGCGCCTCGCTCGTGGCGCGGGGCCGCTGCCGAGGCGGACTTCTTTGCCGCCAAGGCGCTCCTCAGCGCCCTGCTCGCAAAGCTCCACGTGGACTTCTCGACGGAGCCCGAGGTCTGGCCGTTTCTTCATCCGGGCCGCTCGGCGGCCGTGCGCGTGGGCTCGGAGACCCTCGGATTCCTGGGTGAGGTGCACCCGCTGGTTGCCGGCGCCTGGGATCTCGAGCGGACGGCGGTGTTCGTCGTCGACCTCGGCAAGGTGGCCGGAGCGTCCCCGGAGATCGTCCCCTTCCGGCCCTTCTCGGCGGTTCCGCCGCTGCGCCGCGATCTCGCGATCACGCTGCCTGCGGCGGTCACGGCGGCTGAGGCTCTGGATGGAGTGCGCGGCGCGGCGGGGGAGATACTCGACGACGTGCGCGTGTTCGACTCCTACGCGGGCGAGCAGGTCGGCGAGGGCCGGCGCTCCCTCGCGCTGGCGCTGTCCTTCCGCTCAACTGAACGCACACTGACCGACAAGGACATCGCGCCCGCGCGCGAACGGATCCTCGCCGCGCTCGAGCAGCTGGGGGGTGAGCTGCGTGGCTGAGCCGGCCCCGACCGGCCCACAGGGCGTCGCCAGGCCCTCGGATGCGCAGACCTCGGTGAGGGACGCCCCCCGGGTGATCGTCGCCGGAGCCACCGGCTTCGCCGGTGCGCTGGCCGCGCATCTGCTGTGGCGCCATCCCCGCTTCGAGCTGGTTGCGGTCACCGCCCGCTCGGAGGTCGGCAGGCGCCTGGATGAGCTCTACCCGCGCTACCGCGTGCCCCTGGCGATCGAGCCGCTGGACCTCGACAGGCTGGACCGGATCGACGCCGCCGTGGTGGCCTACCCGCATGCGGCCGCGGCGCCCACCGTCGGCGAGCTGCGCGAGCGTGGCGCGCGGGTGGTCGACCTGAGTGCGGACTTCCGGCTCGGATCGCTGCCGAGCTACGAGCGCTGGTACGGCACGCACCCGCGGCCTGATCTGATGGAGGAGTCGGTGTATGGGCTGACCGAGCTCCACCGCCAGCGGATCTCGAGCGCCACGATCGTCGCCAACCCGGGCTGCTACCCGACGGCGTCGGTGCTGGGGCTCGCGCCGCTCGCCCGGCGGGGGCTGATCGCTGATCTGGTGATCGACGCCAAGCAGGGAATCTCCGGAGCCGGCCGTGTGTTCGACGAGACGACGCACCTGTCGATGGCCGGCGAGAACATCGTCCCCTACAACGTCGCCGCCCACCGCCATACGCCGGAGATCGAGGAGCAGCTCGCGCTGGCCGGCGCGAGCAGTCCAGCGGGCTGGAGCACGCACAGCGCCAAGCGCCGGGTGGGCGCCGCACCGCCCGGGCTGGCCGTGCAGTTCCAGGCGCATCTCGTGCCGCTGGATCAGGGCGAGCTCGCCAGTTGCTATGTCACGCCCACACGCACGGTGCCCGCCGAGGAGCTCTCGGAGATGTTCGCGGAGGCCTACGAGAGGGAGCCCTTCATCGAGGTGGTCGGCGCGCCGCCCGGCGTGCTCGAGGTGCGCGAGACCAACTTCTGCCGGATCTTCGCCGCCTCCGATCAGCACACCGGGAAGGTGCTCGTGTTCTCGGCGATCGACAACCTCTGGAAGGGAACGTCCTCCCAGGCGGTCCAGAACCTGAACGTGATGTTCGGATTCCCCGAGACCGAGGGGCTGCTGTGAGCGCCGGCGGGGAAGCGCAGAGCGCCGCGGACGGGCCCGATCACGCCGTGCAGGGTCCTCCACAGCCGTTCTTCCACTCGCGCTGGGTGCCCGCGCCCGCACATGTGCGCGATCTGGGCCCGGACGCCGGGCTTCCCGAGGGCTTTCGCGCCGCCGGGGTGGCGTGCGGCATCAAGCCCAGCGGCAACACCGATCTAGGGCTGTTGGTCTGCGACGCCGAGACGCCGGTCAGCGCGGCTCGCTTCACGGCCACGGGCACGCCGGCGGCGCCGGTCCTCGTCAGCCAGCAGCGCTGCCGGTTGAGCGCGCTGCGCGCCGTGCTCGCCAACTCGGGATGTGCGAACGCCGCGACGGGCCGGCGCGGTCTGGATGACGCGGCCAAGACGCAGGGTGCGGCGGCCGCCGCGGTGCAGGTGGACCCCGCCGAGGTGGCGCTGGCCTCGACCGGCGGGATCAGCCATCACCTGCCGGTGGACGCGATCGTGAAGGGGATCCTCGACGCAAGGCCGAGGCTGAGTCGCGACGGCGACGGACCGTTCCAGCAGGCGATCCAGACCACCGACGCCTCGGAGAAGCGGGCGAGCCTCGAGCTCGAGCTGGAGTCGGGGCCCGTGCGGCTGAGCGCCCAGTGCAAGGGCGCGGGGATGATCTCGCCGCGGTTCGCCACGATGCTGTGCTTCATCGAGACCGATGCCGCGTTGGCGTCGGAGACGGCCGATCTGCTTCTGGGGGTGTGCGTGAAGCGCTCGTTCGACCGCGCGTCGGTTGACGGGCAGCTGTCCACCAACGACACGGCGATCCTGATGTGCTCCGGCTCAAGCGGCGTCAGCGTCAGGCCCGAGAGCGAGGATGAGCTGCGCTTCGGCGAGGCCCTCGACGCGCTGCTTCGCCAGCTCGCGATCATGATGGTCGCCGACGGCGAGGGCGCGCGCCGGATAGCGCGGGTGCTCGTGCGCGGCGGCAACGCCGACGGGGTCGAGGCCGTCGCGCGCGCCATCGCCAACTCGCCGCTCGTCAAAACGGCGCTGCACGGGGGAGACCCGAACTGGGGGCGGATCATCCAGGCCGTCGGCGCGGCCCTGCCCGGAACCGCGCCCCTGGCCGTGGACCTGTCGATCGAGGGGACTCCCGTGTGCTCGGACGGCGCGGCGATCGGCTACGACGAGCAGCAGCTCGCGCGCGCGGTCTGTGAGAGGGAGATCGAGTACGAGGTGACGCTCCCGGGAGAGGGCGCCGAAACCGAGCTGTTCTTCTCTGACCTCTCCCACCAGTACGTCACGATCAACGCGGAGTACACGACATGAGGGGGAGCGGATGCACGATGTAGGCACGCTGCTCGAGGCCCTCCCGTACATACGGGAGTTCCACTCAAAGACGGTGGTGATCAAGTACGGCGGCGCCGCCATGGAGGACCCGGAGCTGCGCGAGGAGTTCGCCCGCGACGTGGTGCTGCTGAAGTACGTCGGGCTGAATCCGATCGTCGTTCACGGCGGCGGCCCGGAGATCACCGCCTACATGGAACGCCTCGGTCTGCCCGTCGAGTTCGTGGGCGGCCTGCGCGTGTCCGACGAGGACACGGTCGAGGTGGCCAAGATGGTTCTCGTCGGGAAGGTGAACAAGGAGATCGTTCTTCGCCTCAGCCGCCACGGCCAGGCCGCGGTGGGCCTCTGCGGCGACGACGGCTCCCTCTTCCGCGTCGCGCGCCGGGTCGGTCCCGACGGCGAGGACATCGGTTTCGTCGGGCGCATCGAGCGCGTGAACGTCGGCGTGATAGAGCACGTCGCTAGCGACTACATACCCGTGATCGCCTCGGTCGGCGCCGATCGCGAGGGACGCTCATACAACGTCAACGCCGACGAGGCCGCGGGCGCCGTGGCGGGCGCGATCGGGGCCTACAAGATGGTGTTCCTCACCGACGTGCCCGGATGGCTGGCCGATCCCGCCGATGCCGCCAGCCTGATCGGGCAGGCCACCGTCGAGCAGGTGCAGGATGCCCTACCCGGGCTGAAGGGCGGCATGCGCCCCAAGCTCGAAGCCTGCGTGGATGCGATCCACGCCGGCGTCAGCGCCGCCCACATCCTCGACGGGCGGATCGCGCATTCGCTGCTGCTCGAGCTCTTCACCGACGCGGGCATAGGCACCAAGATCGAGGCGGCATCGTGACCCTGGCAGAGCTCCAGGAGCTCGAGCGCACGAGCGTGGTGGGCTCCTACGCGCGCCTCCCGGTCGAGTTCGTCCGCGGCGAGGGTGCGCGCCTGTGGGACGTCGAGGGAAACGAGTACCTCGATTTTCTGTGCGGCATCTCGGTGACCAACCTCGGTCATTGTCACCCGCGCGTGGTCGAGGCCGTGCGCGACCAGGTGGGGCGGCTGATGCACGTCAGCAACCTCTTCTACACCGAGCCGGCGATGCGCCTGGCCGAGCGCCTGTCGGCGTCGAGTCTCGGCGGCAAGGTGTACTTCTGCAACTCGGGCGCCGAGGCCAGCGAGGCGGCGATCAAGCTCGCGCGAAAGGCCCGCCCCGGAGGTGACGTGGTCGTGGTGTACGGCGCCTTCCACGGGCGTACCTACGGCGCCCTGTCGGCCACACCGCAGGAGTCGAAGCAGGCCCCGTTCGCCCCTCTGGTTCCCGGCTTCCGCGCGGTGGCCGCCGATCCGGAGGCGGTGCGGGTCGCTGTGGACGGAGGCACGGCTGCCGTGCTGCTCGAGCCGATCCAGGGCGAGAGCGGGGTGCACGTGCTCTCGGCCGAGATGCTCCGAGCCGCCCGCGAGATCTGCGACGAGCACGGCGCGGCCCTGATCTTCGATGAGGTCCAGTGCGGAATGGGCCGCACGGGCACCCTGTGGGCCTATGAGCAGGTCGGCGTCGAGCCAGACGCGATGACCGTCGCCAAGGCCCTGGGGGGTGGTCTGCCGATCGGTGCGCTGATCACCGGCGAGCGCCTGGCGGACGTGCTTCAGCCGGGCGACCACGGGTCCACCTTCGCCGGAGGGCCCGTGATCGCAAGCGCCGCGCTCGCGGCTCTCGAGGTGACAGACGATGAGCGGCTGCTCGCGGGCGTGCGCGAGATCGGTCACCTGCTCGCGGCCGCGCTTGAGCCGCTGCCCCACGTCACCGCCGTGCGCGGGCGCGGGCTGATGCTCGCCTGCGAGCTCGACGTGCCCGCACCCGCCCTCGCCCGCCGTGCGCTTCTGGAGCAGCGGCTGATCGTCAACGCGACCGGGCCCACCACGCTGCGGCTACTGCCACCGCTCACGATCGGCGCCGACCACGTCGAGGACGCGGTCGGGCGACTGGCCGCGGCGCTCACCGCGACGGCTGATTAGGCATGGGCTGAGCGGGCGCCCGTGCGCCGGCCGCCTACGCGGGTGCCGATTGCTTAAGTACTGGCGCCGGGCGACCGATCAGCGGGTGTGTTCATCGACCGCGCCGCTCCCCCGTCGCCACCGCCGGGAACGCTCCCTCGATCCGCCGGCGGCGTCGCCCTGCGCCGGCTTGCATCACAATTCCTGCGCCGCCCGCTCACGCTGGCCGCGACGATCCTCGCACTCGCCGCGTGCGCGCTGGCACTTCAGGGTCCCTCCGTCAGCGTGGCCGCGCCCGCCGAAGCCCCGCTCGTGCCGTACATCGTGGGAGGCCAGGAAGCCTCGATCTCGCAGTTCCCCTGGCAGGTCTACCTGGAAGCCAACTTCGAAGAAGGCGGCTACCGCATCGTGGGAGCCTGCGGCGGGTCGATCCTCGACTCCACCCACATCCTCACCGCCGCACACTGCGTCGATGCGGAGGGTACGACCACCCAGCGCCCAGCCAGCGACTTCACGGTCGTGGCGGGCGACTCGACGTCCTACGGAACAGCCCCGACGCGGCAGGTGACCGGCGTCAACCACATCCGCACCCACCCCTACTACACGCTGCTGCCGGAAACCAAGGATGACGTGGCCGTGCTGACCCTCTCCAAAGCGCTCACGCTGTCGCCGGCCATGAACGCCGTGGCAATACCGCTTGTCACGACCGGCGCGACCCCACCGCCCGGGACCGCACTGTCGGTCAGCGGCTACGGCCTTCAGAGCAGCGCCCAGGGCTCTGAGCCCAACGGCAAGCTCTACTCGACCTCGCTCACCGCCGTCGGCAGCGATCCCTGCCGCGCGGCCGTCGGGGTCAACTCGGCCGTTCTGCTGTGCGCGATCAGCGCCACCTCCTCGACCTGCCAGGGCGACAGCGGCGGGCCGCTGACCGAGGGCAGTCCCGCCGTGGAGGTGGGCGTCGTCGACTTCGGGCTTCTGGGCTGCCCGGCGAACCGCCCCAGCGGCTTCACGAACGTCGCCGCTCCCGAGGTGCGCTCGTTCATCGAAGGCAACGAATCTCCCCCAGTGGCCGCGCGGCCCACCTCGCCACCGGTCATCAAGGCGGTGGGGAGCACGCCGGTGGACTACAGCCCGCTGACCTGCGATCCGGGGACCTGGAGCGGCTCGCCGTCGTTCACGTACACCTTCCAGGTGGAAGACGCCTCCCAGCGGGTGCTCCAGAGCGGGGCGAGCAACGTCTACTCGGCTCCGGCCAGCCTCATCGACTTCCCGATCGTGTGCATCGTGCAGGCGAGCAACGCGGGCGGGATCACCACCTTCCGCAGCGCCACGAGCCCGCCGATCTCGGCCGACACCGCGCACCCGGCGTCCTCGCTGAGCGGCCCGAAATGCCATCTGCAGGCCTGCACCCTGTCGATCGCCGCCACCGACCCCAACTCGGTGCCCCTGGGCATCGTGTCCCGGGCCAGCTACGTCATCGCCGCCAGGTGTCCCGTCAAGAAGGGCAGGAGGAAGGGCTCAAGGACGGCCAAGGGGTCGCACTGCAAGAGGACCGTCAACGTGCCCATGCCGCTCAGCAACACCTCTTCGGGCCACTACCGCGCGACCGTCAAACGACTGCCGTACGGCAAGCGCATCACGTTCACGACACTCGTCACCAACGCGGCGGGGCTGCGGCCGCTGAAGCTGCTGACCCGCTCGGCCACGCTGCGTCCGCCCTCGAAGAAGTCGAGGGCGAAGTCCGGGCACGCCAAGGGATAGGCGGCCGAGGGCGGCCGCCGCCGGCTCCGGCTCGCGCTGCGCCGGCACTCGGACGATAGCCTTGGCGCCCGTGAGCGCACCCGATCCGATCTCATTCGCGCGGACCGCCTCCTACGAGGCCGATCCGGCTGGGGTGAGCCGTGTGCTGCTGCTCTACTCCGGTGGCCTTGACACGAGCGTGATGCTGAAGTGGATCCAGGACTCCTACGACGCCGAGGTGGTCTGCCTGACGGTCAACCTCGGTCAGCCCGGCGAGGACTACGAGGTCATCAAGGGCAAGGCACTCAGCCTGGGCGCGCTGGAATGCCACGTCGTGGACGCCAGGGAGGAGTTTGCCCGCGACTACGTCGCGCCCGCGATCAGGGCCAACGCCCTGTATGGCGCCTACCCGTTGTTCACGGCGCTCGGCAGGCCGCTGATCGCCAAGCTGGCTGTCGAGCACGCCCGCAAGAGCGGCTGTGACACGATCGCCCACGGCTGCACCGGCAAGGGCAACGATCAGGTGCGCATCGAGGCGACGGTCGCGACGCTCGCGCCCGAGCTGAAGGTGATCGCGCCGGTGCGCTCGTGGCAGATGGGCCGTGAGGAGGAGATCGCCTACGCGCGCGAGCACGGGATACCGATCAAGTCCCATCCCACCGAAGGCACCGAGTCCGCGCCGCCGTACTCGATCGACGACAACCTGTGGGGACGCTCCTCGGAGGGGCGCTGGATCGAGGATCTGGACCATGCGCCCGACGACGACGTCTTCCAGCTGGTCACCCGGCCCGAGGACGCGCCTGAGGATGCGGAGGTGGTGGAGCTGGAGTTCGCCCAGGGTGTGCCGGTCGCCCTCAACGGCACGCCGCTGGGGCTGGTGGAGCTGCTCGAGAGCGTCGCTGCGATCGGCGCGCGCCACGGCGTCGGGATCGTCGATCACATCGAGGATCGCATCGTCGGGCTGAAGGTGCGCGACATCTATGAGGTGCCGGCGGCGGCGATCGTGCTGCCGGCCCACCAGGAGATCGAGCGGCTCGTCTGCACCATCCATGAGAACCAGTTCAAGCCGCAGCTCGACCGCCAGTGGGCGTACCTGGTCTACGCCGGCCTGTGGTGGGAGCCGCTGCGGGCGGACCTCGACGCGTACATGGAGCGGGTCAACGAGCGCGTCTCGGGCACGGTCGGACTGAAGCTGTACAAGGGTCATGCCCGGGTCGTCACCCGCTCCTCTCCCAACGCCATCTACGACGCGAGCCTCGCGTCGTTCGCCCAGTCGGGAGGGCTCTTCTCCCAGGCGGCCTCACCCGGCTTCATCGAGCTGTGGTCGCTGCAGTCGAGGATGGCCTGGCGGTTGCACGAACGGGAGTGACGGCGGCTAGCATTGTCTCGGTGACTCAGAACCGCGACAAGCTCGTCTGGTATCTCCTCTGGCGCGGCGGCAGGTGGTATCTACGCAGGAGGCTGCCGTCGACCCGCACTCTGGCGCTCGGCGGCTTCGCCGGTGTCTCGGCTCTCGTGGCTGCGGCGCTCCTCGCGCGGCGCCTTGGAAGCTGAGCTTCCCCCAGGCCGCGCCGCCGGCTGACGGCCCGCGTCAGGGTGTCTCGCGGACCGTCCGGCGGGCACCGTAGCTTGCGAGCATCGTGATGGCAGAGGGAAGCGAGACGCCGGGCAGCTCCTCCGGCTCCGGCGCGCAGTCCGGTGGACTGGGGCCCGAGGGCCGCGGCCGGGGGACCGAGGGCGACCTGCTTGCCGAACGCCGCGCGCGTCGCGCCGTGGAGTCCGGCGATGCGGGACTCATCCGGCGCGCGGAGGCCGCCGAGGCGACGGTGCGGACGCTCGAGGCACACGTGGCCAGCCTCCAGCAGCGCCTGCGCGAGGCCGAGGTCGAGGCGCGGCGCATATCCGAGCTCGTCGAGGGTGACGAGGTCATCGAGGCTCCTCCCGCCGGCGCGCGCAGGCCGCCGGGCGAGCAGGAGCTGCGGCGGGCCAAGCAACGCGAGTACGCCGAGCAGCAGCTGCGCGTCGAGGCGGAGGACCGCTACATCGATCTTGAACGGGAGAGTGCGCTGGAGATCGAGCGGCTCGGCCGGCGCCTCAGCGCGAGCGAGCGGAGCGGGCGCGCGTTGACGAGGCAGCTCGAGAGCGTCCAGAGGGAACTAGCCGAGGCCGAGCAGGCCGCGGCGGCCGAGCTGGCGGCCGTGCGCCGTGCCGAGGGGGCCTTCCAGGCAAGGCTCGCCGAGCTCGAGCGCCGCGCGGTCGAGATTCACGGTGGCCTCGAAGCCGAGACAGCGGCGCGTGAGCGCTCCGAGCGGTTGCTTGAGAGCATGCGCCTGGCCCACCGCCGGGTGGTGGCCGTCGTCCGTGAGCTGATCGGTGTCGTCGCCAAGCTGAGGGCCGCCACCCTCTTGGCGCCCGCGGTGCACACCGAGCCGGTGCCCGAGTGGCTCGCCGCGCAGGAGCCCTCGCCTCGCCGCGAGCAGCCCGTGCCCAGCGCCTGGAGCGGTCCCGGGCGCGCCCACCGTAAGGAGATGACCGAGGCGCTCGCGGCCGCGGTCGAGCGCCTGCGGGCGGGCGTTGAGGATGTGGGAGACGCTCCGGCGAGCCCGGACGAGGCCCGGCCCGGCCCGGCAGCGGCGCCATCGCGGCAGGCCCTCGCGGCGCGGGTCGTGCGCCCGCCGCACAGGCACACGCGGTCCTGGCTGGCGCGGCGGTCGATAAGACGCAAAGAGCGCCGCGCGCGCCGCGCAGCCGCCGCGCAGCCGCCTAGCATGCAGTCCCTGTGAGCAACCCCGCCTGCGCCCACCTGCATGTGCACTCCGAGTACTCGCTGCTCGACGGCGCGTGCAAGGTCGAGGCCCTCGCGGCACGTGCCGCCGAGTTCGGGCAGCCGGCTCTCGGCCTGACCGACCACGGCGTGATGAACGGCGCGGTCGAGCTCCACAAGGCCTGCACCAAGCACGGCGTCAAGCCGATCGTCGGCTGTGAGATCTACCTGGTAGACGACCACACGGCCGGCGGGCCCGGCAAGACCGAGCGCAACCACCTGACGCTGCTCGCCGCCGACGACGCGGGCTATCGCAACCTCGTCAAGCTCTCCTCGGCCGGCTTTCTGGAAGGCCTGCAGCGGGGCAAGCCCACCGTGGACCTCGGACAGCTCGAGCGCTACTCCGACGGGGTGATCGCGCTCACGGGCTGCCTGGCGTCGCGCTTCTGCCAGCGCCTGCTCGAGGACCGCGTCGGCGATGCACGCGCGCACGCGGATGAGCTGCGCGGGGTGTTCGGCCCGGACAACGTCTACTTCGAGGTGCAGAAGAACGGGCTTGCGCCGCAGGACAAGTGCAACGAGGGCATCGTGCGGATCGCGAAGGAGGTCGGGGGAAGTCTCGTCGGAACCGGCGACGTGCACTATCTGCGCCGCGAGGACTACGACCACCACACCGCGCTGCTGTGCGTGCAGACCAAGAGCACGATCGCCCAGCCCAAGATGACCTTCGAAACGAACGAGTTCTACCTGCGCGACAGCGGGGAGATGCTCGCCGCCTTCGCCGAGTGGCCGGAGGCGATCGCCAGCACGCTCGAGATCGCCGAGCGCTGCTCGGTGGAGCTGGAGCTGGGAAAGCAGCTGATCCCCGGCTACACGACCCCCGACGGGAGCTCCGAGCGCGAGTATCTGCGGGCGCGCGTGCTCGAGGGCCTGCGGCTGCGCTACGGCGATCCGCCTCCGGCGGCTGCGATCGAGCGCATGGAGATGGAGCTCGGGGTGATCGACCGCATGGGCTTCAACGCCTACTTCCTGATCGTCTGGGACTTCGTCAAGTTCGCCAAGGAGAGCGGCATCGCCGTCGGGCCGGGACGAGGCTCGGCGGCCGGTTCGATCGTCGCCTACTGCCTGGCCATAACCGACCTGGATCCGCTGCGCTACGACCTGTTGTTCGAG
>Ga0182024_10002259_pt1 | contig 48292 bp, 43 predicted proteins | sample P32metaG_FD_120480 | JGI IMG/M metagenome (GOLD analysis project Ga0182024, IMG submission 120480) | Permafrost microbial communities from Stordalen Mire, Sweden - P3-2 metaG (Illumina Assembly) | ecosystem: Environmental > Terrestrial > Soil > Wetlands > Permafrost | place: Sweden: Stordalen... | reverse complement strand
CGACTCCGTCTTTGGCTGCTGACCCATCATCGTCGGCTACCTCCTGCCGCGCTGATTAGCACAACAGGGGATAGTCACCGCAAATAAATCTGCTCCCAATCCGACTTTTTCAACAGCCTCCCAAGTCTTTCGGCACAAACCCTCCCCGCAGGAGTTATTCATGCGCGTAAATTGGGAGACGGCACTTAGTCTTAAGCCGATGATCCTAACGCCATGCGCATCTGACCCAAATCCTCTTATAACATAAATGGTTAATAAGTTGGCTGGAGCATATTGAAATGGAGCCCGCCCACCGTAACGCGAAGGTGCGGATTGCCGGCTTTGGAGGCGGGAAGATCAACGGTGCTTTGTCGACTCCGCGCGAATCATACGGTGACTTCGCTACTCGCACGAGACGCAAACGCCGGAAAGCAAGACGCAATCCGGCCGCGACCGCGTGCTATCATCCGGCCATCGCTCTGGTGTTGTTTGCCCATATCTGTAGCAACGGGGGGAATCATGCCGTGGTATACGTATGTCGCTTACTTCTTCGGGGGCGCTTTTCTGGTGAACGCCGTGCCGCACTTTACGAGCGGCGTGTCCGGGCGCCGGTTCCCGAGTCCCTTCGCTTCGCCGCCCGGCAAAGGAGCGTCTTCGCCAACGGTCAACGTGCTCTGGGGTACGTTCAATGTGGCAATCGCGTATCTGCTGGTGTGCCGCGTGGGAGAGTTCCACCTGCGTCAAACAGCCAGCGTCGCCGCGCTGGGAGTCGGGGGCCTGTTGATGGGAATCCAGTTGGCCGGATGGTTTGGAAAGGCTCACGGCCGCGAATAGGGCCGCGAATTAGAGAGGGCTGGCCGTCGGAAGACGCACGGCTTGCATGCCGCGGAGCGAGGCTTTTCCGGTTACGCGGTGCCTTTCGATTTCAGCTTGCTCTTGTTTTCTTCTAGAGAAAGGCGCGGAGTCTGGCGGCTGCGTCGAGCAGGCGCACCCACTGCTCGTAGTAAAGCGTCACCGGAAAGCGGCCCAGCCCATAGACGCTGACGCCTCCCTTCTCGCCTATCCTAAACTCCAAGCCGCCCTGTTTCTTTGAAGCAGCTTGCTCCTCGAGTTCAGCGATGCGAGCGATCAATTCTTCTTTGCTTGGATCTGGCATAGAGATTCACTCCAGCGAAGGATTTGGCGGAAGCGTGTGGGAGTCGAACCCACCATCCGCACCGCGAAGGTGCGGATCGCCGGCTTTGAAGGCCGGGAAGACCACCGGGCCTTTGTCGCCTCCGCGGGGATTATACGGGGGTTTGGATGGTTTGGGGAAATGCGACGAGGGGCATCCTGATAGAGGGGCTGAAACTTCAGGCGGAGGTATCCGCCGTACCGGCGCCGAGATTCTTCGCCGTTCGCCACTGCGCCCAATTTCCGCGCGCAACCTCGAGCGAAGCGCGGAAATCGTGCTGCTCACGACTCAGAATGACACGGCGTTTAAGCGGTGCGCCCGCGCGACACGCGTATGCGGTCGAACGACCTGCGCTATAAAGGCGGACCCGGATTCGAGTCAAAGCGCGAGCATGCTTAGGATTTGCGGGGGTCGCTGCGGGCGTTTGCGCCGGGGAGATCCTGGAGGACCGATTCGGCGCAGACTTCGTAGTAGGCGCGGCTGCCGGGGGCGCCGATTTTTCCATCGGGCAGAAGCTGGCGCACATAGCCTTTGCGGATCAGGAGCGGCTCGAGGGTTTCGCCGACGGGAACGAGGCCGGAATAAAATGTTACGCGCTCGCGTCCCCAGGGAAAAATGCCGCTGGCTTCGGATGCGCTGAGAGAAATTTCTTCGCTGAGCTTGAGGAAGCCTTCTTCGTTGAGTTCGACGCCGTTCAAATTGTAGCGCAGCAGAAATTCATCGAGTTCTTCTTCGGTGGTGCCCTCGATCGCGGTCTGAAACAGGAAAAGCCGAAACGGCGAACGGTGCTGGCCGAGCAATCTTCGCGCCGCCTTCGAGCAGCTCGACAGGCGGTCGGACAGATTGATCGCGCGCGAGATCATGATGCGCGAGTCCTTGTCCATCCAGTAGGTCGGCGGAGAATTCTGGAACGCGAGGCCGACACCCAACTCGAGCGGCGGCAATTCCCCGCCCTCGGCGCGCTCGTTGTAGGCCTGCGCGATACCAAGGATTTGGCGCGCAAGCAGGCAGGCCTTTGCCACGGAACGCTGCCGAGTGCGATTGGCCTGCGTCTCGTAAATGGCCATGATGATCGCATCGCCCTCGACAAAAACTTTTGAGGCTCCGTAGCGCTCGAGAATCCGCTGCACCGGTTCGTAAAGATTGAGGCTCATGTGCGACGCCGGATTCAGGCCGCGTGCGAGCAAGTCCTGCGTCATTTTCGTGGAGCCGCGGATATCGGCCTTGATCACCACGTGGCTGACGACGTGATCCTCGGCGGGACGGTCCTCTTCGGGCAGCAGATATTCGTAGAGCGTGCGATTGATCTGCGAAAGTTCGCGGGTGCGCTCCGCGCGGACGAGGTTGACGCGCTCCATCGCGCTGGTGAGCTTCTGGTAGTCGCGCATGTCGCGGCGTAGGCGCATCAGGTCTTCGCAGAAACGCAACACCATGATGCGGACTTCCTGCTGGGTGTAGCGGCGCAACCGGCGCGAAGCCTCTTCGAGGCGCTTGATGGAAAACTGGCGCGCCGGAAATTGATTCAGAATCTCTTCGACGCGCTTCAGCTCCTCGCGCACGACCAGCGCCTTGCGCAGTTGCTGCAAGTGGACGGGCGGGCAATAGTCGAGGTGCAGGTTGCGAATCTCGTAGCTGGCGAGCACGTAGTAGAGCACTTCGTGGCGCGCGAGACGCTCGATCCAATCTTCGAGGAGTTGCACGCGGAAATCGGCGGGGTCGTTCGCATCCGCGGCGAAAAGGCGCTTGGCGTTTTCGGGCTGGTTCAGGTAATCATCGAGCTCGGCCCGAGTCTGCTCGGAAAGGAAACCCATTTTCTGCTGGGCCACCTCGATTTGCGGAGTTAGCGCGTCAACCTTCTGCTGCAGGAAGGCGCGGCGGCGATCGAGATCAACCAGCGCCGCGCGCGTTTCTGCGGGGTCGTCGCGGCGCAGGACGCGCGCCAGCAAGTCTTCGCTGCGTTCGAGGCGGTGAACCAGCGCTTCGCGTTCCTCATCGAGGCGCGCCAGATCCTCGCGCATGCGCGCAGCCGAACTGACGAGCGATTCGTGCGCGCCGGCCGCTTCGCTTGGCAGCTTCGGCGTGGCTTCCGCGAAGACGCGTTCGCGAAAGAACTCCACCAGCAAACGGTCAAAGACATCCAGGCGATCCGGATCGCGGACATAGTTGCCGAGCAGCACGTACTGGTCGAGAAAGAGACGGTCGTCGCGTCCGCCTTCCACGAAAACCAGGCGATTCTTCAGCATCTCGTAGGCGTCGGCGCACTCGTCACCAAAGAGCGCCCGGCGCGCCTTGCCCAACGAAGAATCCTCCAACTCCGAAAGAATTTGATGGAGCTGCTGCCCGATCTGCCGGAACACCTCGCGGCGGCCGCTTTGAATCTCCGCGAGGCGCGACTTCAGCACGTGCGCCTGCTCGGTGCGCTCAAAGAAAGCGCCGCGATTGCGAATCCCCTCTTTGGCTTCGAGCAGCAGATCGGAAAATCGTGTCACGATTTCCTGTGTAAAGAATCGCAGCAGCGCCACGCGCAACAGGAGGTCGCGCTCGATGTTCTTTTCGTACTTTGCGCGGGTGAGCGACGACTGCATCAGCTCGCCGAGCATCTTGCGAAACGCGGCGAGCTCCGGAGCGCGCGCGTGTTTCCGCTCGAATCCCGGAAAGGGGGCAAAGTTCACCATCTGACGGATCACGTCATAGAGAAAGGTACGCGCGGCTTCGACGAACTTCTGGCTAAGGAAAACATCGTGATGGATGTTGTCCACGCCGACGGCCAGCGTCTCGAGCGAGAGCTCGGCTGTGTAGCGGGTTAGCTCCCCGCGAGAGACACGTGCCAGCGACGCCGTTGTGAGCTGTTCTGCCATGGGCCTGATTGAGGGGCTCTCGCCACTCTAGCAAGGGGCGCCGCGCGCAACAATGGAACGATGCCAACGTGTAAACACCTGGGCACTGGGCGTTCTTTGGCGGAATGGGAGACGTTCTGCTCATCTCAGGGCGGGACAAGCCCCGCCCCTACAATAACTTACCGACGGGGCTGGACGTAGAGGTTAAGTAGCGGCTGGCTCAAGACCAGCGATGCGGATGCGGCGCTGATCGCTGCCCAGGTGGTCAAGCTCGACGCGCACGACGGGCCAATTGGTGCGAAAGCTCAGGCGCTCGGACCATTCAACGATCACGATGCCCGGCTCGGTTTCGCCGAGCACGTCTTCGAGCGCTAGAGTTTCCAGATCGTGGGCGTTTTCGATGCGGTACAGGTCCACGTGATACACCTTCACGCTTGCGGTTACGGTGGCATTGGCGTCGGGGTGTCCTTGATTGGCCTGCTTGCGGTTTCCACCGCGTTCGAACACGTGCACGAGCGTAAAGGTGGGGCTGGTCACTTCTTCTTCGGACGCAGCTCCCAGCCCGCTGATGATTCCCTTCGCTAGCGTGGTCTTTCCTGCGCCGAGGTCGCCCTTCAACAAAACGAGCGCAGGAGCGGCAAGCCGTGCCGCCAGAGCGCGGCCCGCGGCGGTGGTTTCTTCGGCCGACGTGGTGACGATTTCTTCAGCGCCCACGTTGGTCTTCCCAATCCGCGAGAAGCCTGCCATAAGCCGCGGGAATGGCGTGGAGCAGATCGGAGGCCGTCATTGGCGCTTCGCCAAAACGCTGCGCCGCAAAATCGCCGGCAAGCCCGTGTAAGTAGACGCCCAGGCCGATCGCGCGGGCCCAATCTTTAATACCAAATTGCGCCGTCAGCCCGGCCAGTATCCCGGTGAGAAGATCGCCCGTGCCCGCTGTGGCCATTCCCGGGTTGCCGGTAGAGTTGATGAAGAACCGGCCGTTTGGCGCCGCGACAATCGTGTGCGAGCCCTTCAGAACAACGTAAGCCCCGTATTTCTCGACTGCCCTTTGCGCAGCGGCCAGGCGGTCGGCCTGCACTTCTGCGATTGAGCAACCGAGCAGGCGCCCCATTTCGCCGGGATGCGGCGTCAACACCACGGCCGGCGATTTGCGATGCAGAATTGGTTCGGGCGAGGCGGCGAGCGCGTTCAAGCCATCGGCGTCGAGTACGATTGGCGCAGTGCAATCCTTGAGCACACTGCGCACGAATTGCTGGGTTTCCGCCTGCATCGTGAGGCCGGGTCCCATCGCGACGACGCTCTTTTCCTTTGCGAGGTCGGCGAAGCGGTTGTAATCGAAATTGTGGAGGCTGACGGTCCCCGCATCGGTTTGCTCGAGAGGCGCAGTCATCAGTTCGGGCAGGAATGACGCCACGGTCGGCAAGGCATCGCTGGGCGTCGCGACCGTCACGAGCCCAGCCCCTATGCGCAGCGCGCCCAAGCCGGCGAGCGCTGCGGCTCCGGCCTTGCCGCGCGAGCCTGCCACGATCAATGCGTGGCCATAGGTTCCCTTGTTCGAGTCCGCCCTTCTTTGCAGGGGCAAGTCGCGAAACTCACCGGGCTCGAGCCAGCTCAGTTTCAGGCGCTCGTCTTCCTCGAACAATTCCGGGGGCGTGCCTATACGGTGCACGACGAGCCGCCCCACGCGGTCGCAATCGGGCGAGAGGAGCTGTCCGATCTTCGGCGCCGTGAAAGTGACCGTCCAATCCGCGCGTACCACCGGGCCTGCCGCAGCGCGGGCGTCGGACGGCAAACCGGAGGGAGTGTCCACAGCCAGCACGCGGACGCGCGACCGTCGCGCGTTGACGTCACCGATTACCTGCGCCAGCAGACCTTCCACCGCGCCAGTCAGACCCGTGCCCAGCAGGGCATCCACGATAACTTCCGCATCTAGCAGCGCAGCGCGAGCAGCCTCCCACGCAGGAGAATCCACGATGATCTGCAACGCTCCGCCATCGGCCTGCCAGCGCTGTAAGTTGGCGAGAGCGTCCCCATGCACGGAATCCGGTGGCGCGAATAAGAACACTTGGGGGTCGGCTCCCATTTCGCGCAGGCGGCGAGCGACCACGAATCCATCGCCGCCATTATTTCCCTTGCCGCAGAGGACCACAATGCGGCGCTGGTTCATATCCGGCACTTCGGCGCGCAGGGATTCGGCCACGCCCGTCCCGGCGTTTTCCATCAGCTGCAGGCTGGGGATGCCGTAGCGCTCGGTGGTGAGCCGGTCGGCTTCTTGCATTTGTGCGGCAGTGAGAATTTTCATTTTGCGATGTCGCCTGGTCCGACAAAAGCGGTTCCGCGCGCAGGCGGCTCCGACATTTCGTTGATTTTCGCAAATCTCTAATTTAGCGCCTTACTCAGGCGGGCAACGATGACCGTCATGTCGTCGGCCTGTTCCGCGGTTCCCGCCCATTCTTCCGCAGCACCCAGAAGCGATTCCACCAGATCGTGCGCGCTCGCCTGGCGATCGCGCAACGCGACATCAGCGAGGCGCCGCGAACCGAATTCCTCGCCATAAACGTTCTCTGGTTCCACCAGTCCGTCGCTGAAGATGACGAGCAGCGAACCTGGCTCCACTTGGACAACGCCCTCTTCATACTGATAGTCGTCGAACACGCCGACCACCGTGCCGCCAACCTCGAGTCTGTTAACTTGGCCGCCAGAAATGCAAAATGGAGCGGGGTGGCCTGCATTGGTGTAGCGCAGAACACCCTCGGAGGAATCATAAATCGCAAAGAAGAATGTGGCATAGCGATCTTCCGTCGTATTCAAATAAAGGTGCCGGTTGATGCGGCCGACGATTTCGGCGGTGCTGGCCGGCACGTTGCCATCGAGCAACAACTGGCTGCGCAAGGCAGCCTGCACGCTGGCCATAAGCAGCGCTGCCGAGATTCCCTTCCCGCTGATGTCCGCCAGAGCGAAGCCGAGCCGCGTAGCGCCGAGCGGCAGAAAGTCATAATAGTCACCGCTCACTCCGCGGGCGGGACGGCAGGAAGCGTCAAACTCAATGCCCGGAACCGCGGGCATTGTGCGCGGGAAAAGCTGTGACTGCACTTCGTGCGCGATGGAAATTTCGTTTTCGAGCCGCTGGCGCTTGCGCTGCTCCTCGATGAGCGTGCCGACCGAACCCGCCATGGCGTTGAACGAATCGGCGAGGGCGCCTAACTGGTCCGCGCGCTCGACCCGTACGCGGTGGGAAAAATCGCCTGCTTGCGCATATTGCGTAGCGTGGTAAAGCTCCGACACCGAATGAGTAATGGTGCGCGTGAGGACGATGCCCGTGATGAAAGCCACCGCCTCCAGGAGCAGAAATACAAAGCCGATCGCGATCAGCACCTCAACGTAGTAGCTGCTCAAATCCCCAAGCGAGCTGAAGATGCGCCCGTAGAGCGGGGCCGCGCGCGTGGAAAAGGAAGCGAAAACGGGGCTGGGCAGAAGACCGTTCGGCGTCTCGAGCTGCGCATCGAGATTTGACACTCCATCTACCTGAAAATCAAACCACGAGGCAGGCCCCTGCAGTTTTCGAGAGGGAGTCGTAACGCGTTTGCCCGGACCGTAGCGCAGCCCTCCGAGATGGAGGATGGTGTTCGCTGGGTCGTCATCGGTCGCCGGATGCGTCATGACAAGCTGAAGCGGTCCTAGAAATGGCGCAATGCGATCCAGCAATTCCGGTGTCACCGGCGCTCGAGCGGTAATGGTGCTTTGGCCACGGCGGACTTCGCCAACCAGCCAGAGCTGTCCTTGCGACTGCACGATTCCGGAAAACCTCGTGCCGGAGCTTGCCTTGCTCGACGCCAGATATTTGCCAGGTGACTTCATGTCGAGCTCGAGGCCGGGTAGATCGCCCTCGACCCTGGCGAGGTGGCCTTGCAAAACCGGCGGGACAATTGGAGCAGCGCGATTGGTCTGGGGCGTCACGGCCATGGCGGACGCGACACTGTCCGCAGTGTTGGCAACCTCCACCACACGAGCTTGGATATCCTGCACCAGGAGATATCCGCCCAACTGCTGGAAAAGCATCCGCGCAGTAATGGCTCCCATCGCCAGCAACATCACCACGGGCACGCCCGCAAAGAAAAGGAACGCGACAATGAGCCGGTTCCGCAAGCTCCACAAAAGCCTGGTGCGCGCCCAACTGGAGAACCGGTAGACGAGATAGCCAAGCGATAGAAAAAAGGCAAACTGGACGAACCCGGCGAAGGGTAGCGAGTAGCCCGCCAGGCGCGCCAACGTCACAATCAAAAACAAGGTGGCAATGGCCAGCGCGATCCGATCCAGCGGATGGAGCCGGCGCAAAAGCCCGCGATTGTCGGGAGTAGGCATTCGCACACCCAGTTTATCTCACAAGCACGGCAGGAATGAGTAGGCGGAAGCTGGTATGGGACGCGATCTGCGATGCGCCGCGGATTCCGCGTGAAGCGGTTGGTGAATCGTCGGTACGCCTGGGAGAAACCTCAGGGTCGCCGCGCAAACTGCACGCGTCGCACCTTGAGCTGCAGTTGCATCTCGCCGAGCAGCATGAAGCCCGTGCGGGCAACGAAACGAGAAACAAAAAGCCGGGCGCTTGGAAATGGGCGCCCGGCGTACACGAGTATCTTGCTGCTTTAGGCTCTGGGGTTGCCGACGTGGCTGTGCTTACGACTATAGGTAAAATAGATCACCAGACCGATCGCCAGCCACACAACGAGGCGCAGCCAGGTCATACCGCTCAGGCTGTACATCATCAGGGCCGAAATCAGGATTCCCATGATGGGGGTAAACGGCACCCAAGGCGTCACGAACGCGCGCGGCAGGTCTGGATCGCTGCGGCGCAGGACCCAGATACCCGCGCAGACGATGATGAACGCCAGCAGGGTTCCGATGGATACCATTTCTCCCAGGACGTTGATGGGGGTGAGCGCCGCCACCGTGGCGACGCACAACCCCACCAGGGTCGTCGAAAGATAGGGAGTACGAAAGCGAGGATGGATCTTGCTCGCCCACCCGGGGAGCAGGCCATCCTTGGACATGGAAAAAAAGACGCGTGACTGCCCCAGCAGCATGACCACCATGGTGCTGCTCAAACCGCAAATCGCGCCGAGCTTGACGAGCTTGCTGCCCCAGCTTACCCCGGTCATGTCAATGCCGATCGCAATTGGGTCCGGAACGTCAAGCTGCGTGTACTTGACCAGCCCGGTGAGGACGGCCGCGACCAAGATGTAGAGAATCGTGCAAACCACCAACGAACCGAGAATGCCGATCGGCATGTCACGCTTCGGATTCTTGGCTTCCTGCGCTGCCGTCGAAACCGCGTCAAATCCAATGTACGCGAAGAAGATCACGCCGGCCGCCGTGGCGATACCCGACCAGCCGAATGCCCCGTAGGCTCCCGTATTGGGGGGCAGGAACGGAGTCCAATTCGCCACTGCATCGCCCCAGTGGCCAAAAATATAATTCGCGCCCAGCCCGATAAACACGAGCAGCACCGCGACTTTGACGACCACGATCACCGAGTTGAAGTTCGCCGACTCCTTGATCCCGATGATCAGGATCACCGTCACGAACGCAATCCCAAGAAAACCGAACAGATTGAACTTGGAACTCTGATGGAGCAACGCCGCAGGATCAACGTGGGCAGCGGCCAACGCCTTTTGCAGTTGCGCGGTGAGCCTCTCCCAGTGACCGGTACCCGCGGGATATTCGACGAACACTGTGCCCGGTGCGCCGGCGAGCGTGGGCGAAAGATGGATGCCGAAATCCTGCAGGAAGCTGAGTACGTAGCCGCTCCAGCCGCTGGCTACGGTCGCCGCGCCCAAGGCGTATTCCAAAATCAAATCCCAGCCGATGATCCAGGCCACCAGTTCACCGAGGGTAGCGTAGCCGTAAGTGTAGGCCGAGCCGGCCACTGGAATCATGGAAGCGAATTCCGCATAGCAGAGGCCGGCAAACACGCATGCGATGGCCGCCAGGGTGAAGGACAGGAGGATCGCGGGTCCCGCGTGATTTGCCGTGGCGGTCCCCGTGAGGACGAAGATGCCCGTGCCAATGATCGCGCCGATGCCGAGCGAGACGAGGTTTCCCGCTCCCAGAGCGCGCCGGAGCGAGTGTTCCCCATGTTCCGCGGACTCTTCCATAATCGTGCCGATCGGTTTCTTGGCGAACAGCGAACTCGCCATGCGATGTTCCTCCTCTTTTCCAGGTGCTCAGCCGCTCGCAAAATGAAAAGCGGGCCGATACTACTCTAATTCACGCGCCGCGGCGATTCTTAAAAGGCGGTTTCGCGAGCGCGCGCTACTTCGGAAAAACCTCCCGCGATAATGCCAAGTACTCCTGCGTTCGCGCGGCCAAATCGGAAGCCTCCAGGAGATCGCGCGCCACGCAAACACAATCGGCGCCCGCCGCGTAGACTTCGCGCGCACGATCCACCGTGATGCCGCCAATGCCTACCAGCGGCTTTCGCGTCAATTCCCTGGCGCGGCGGATGAACTCGGGGCCCACGACGGTCTCCGGGTTCTCCTTCGTAGCCGTCGCGAAAATGGGTCCGACAGCGAGGTAATCGGCGCCCGTCTGATCGGCGGCGCGCACTTGCGCCAGATTGTGCGTCGAGATGCCAACCCAGCGGTCCGGACCGCAAATCTTCCGCGCCTCGGCCACCGGCAAATCCTCTTGTCCGAGGTGCACGCCTCCCGCGCCCGCCAGCACGGCGATATCGGGGCGGTCATTTACGATAAAGCGAACGGCGTATCCTGAAAGTCTGCCTGAAATGGCACGAGAAATGTCGAAAAGCTCACGAGAAGTGGCCTTTTTGTTACGGTATTGAACGAGCGGGACGCCCGCTTCCGCCAATTGCGCCGCCACGTCCGCTTCGCGCGACGGGATCAACGCCGCGTCCAGGATGACGTAAAGGCGCGGAATGGAACCGGTCATCTTGGCGCGATCATTTCTTGCGCGTGGCGCCTACGCCGAGATGATCGAGGAAGTGAGTATCAATTTCGCCCCTCTGAAAGGCCGGATCGGCCAGAATCCGGCGGTGCAGGGGGATGGTGGTTTTCACGCCCTCGACAATGAACATCTCGAGCGCCCGGCGCATGCGGGCCAGAGCTTCGCCGCGGTCGCGTCCGCGCGTAACAAGCTTCGCGATCAGCGAATCATAATATGGCGGGATGACGCTATCCGAATAGAGAAACGTATCCACGCGCACTCCCGTGCCGCTGGGAATGTGGAATGTGGTAATGCGGCCCGCCGAGGGGACGAAGGTCTCCGGATCTTCCGCATTGATGCGGCACTCGATGCTATGCCCGCGAATTTCGACCTTGCCAACCGCGGCTTCCAGGTCCTCGCCGGCAGCCAAGCGAATCTGCGCCTTGATCAGGTCCACGTTGGTTACCATCTCCGTGACCGCGTGTTCGACCTGAATGCGCGTGTTCATCTCGATGAAGTAGAATTTGCCGTCCTCGTCGCGCAGGAACTCGACCGTGCCGGCGTTGGTGTATCCCAACTTGCGCAAAACATCTACGACGCGCCCGCCGAGTTCGGCACGCGTTTGCTCATCCATCACAGGCGAGGGCGACTCCTCGATAAGCTTCTGGTGGCGGCGCTGAATACTGCACTCGCGCTCGCCCAGATGGATCACGCGGCCGAACTTGTCGCCGAGCACCTGAATCTCTATGTGCCGCGGGCGCTCGATAAACCTTTCGAGATAAACGTCGGGCGTTCCAAACGCCTGCTGCGCCTCGGCGCGCGCGGTTTCGAACGCGGTGGCGAGTTCACTCTGCTTCCGAACCACGCGCATGCCACGGCCGCCCCCGCCGGCAGACGCCTTGACGATCAGCGGATAGCCAATCGTCTTTGCGGCCTTCAGCGCCGCTTCCTCGCTTTCGACGACGCCCTCGCTTCCCGGCACAATGGGAAGCCCAGCGGCTGCCATTTCCCGGCGCGCGCGGTCCTTTTCTCCCATCAAGCGAATCAGCTCCGGACTCGGGCCGATAAAGGTGATCCGGGAGGCCTCGCAAACCTCGGCGAAATTGGCGTTCTCGGAAAGAAACCCATATCCGGGATGGATGGCGTCCACATTGGTGATTTCCGCCGCACTGATCACGTGTGGAATATTGAGGTAGCTCTCGCTGCTCCGCGGCGGGCCGATGCAAACCGCCTCATCGGCAAATCTCACGTGCAGGGAGTTGCGGTCGGCTTCGGAATAAACCGCAACGGTCGGGATGCCCAGCTCTTTGCAGGCGCAAATCACCCGCAGGGCAATCTCGCCGCGATTCGCGATCAGGATCTTGCGGAACATAGGTCGGGGAGCGTTCGAACGCTGTGTAAGACCGCCGGCGCTACCTTGGCGCGAAAAAAGGCCGTGGCGACGGCAAGGCCCACGCCGCAAAGTTTGGAGAATGCCGGCGGGTTCATGCAGGAGCCAAGCTAGGGCTTGCCCTTCGTCGTCCGGATCGCGAACAGCGGCTGTCCATATTCCACCGGCTGGTTGTTTTCCACCAGGAAACGAGCCATGGTGCCTGCGACGTCCGATTCAATTTCGTTCATCAGTTTCATCGCTTCAACGATGCACACCACCTGCCCCTTGCTGACGTGGTCGCCAACCTTCACAAAAGCCGGCGCATCTGGGCTCGGCGAGGCGTAGAACGTGCCCACAATGGGAGACTTGATGATGTGCTCGTCGGGGGGCGCTACCGAGGCGGCAGGCGCGGCCTTTGTTGGGGCTGAAGCAGGTTCGGCGCTTTCCGCCGCAGCCGCCGGGACTGCCGGCGTACCTGAGGACGGGACCGGCAAGGCGTGACCTGATCCAGCGCTCCCGCGCTTCAGCGCAATGTGCAAATCGCCAAGGGAGAACTCAAATTGTTCGAGGTTGTGCTGGCACATGAAGGCCAGTACGCGTTCAATTTCGCCGAGGTCCAGCCCCGGCAGGCCGGACATTTTTTCGTGGGATGCTTTTTTCTTTGGCGGCATGAAGTATCGGAAAATATTAAAGTTCCAGCAACTCGAGCGGAGCTGTTGTCAGCACCTCAATCCCCTTCGAGTGAACCGCTACATCGTCTTCGATGCGAATCCCGCCCACGCCTTCCACGTAAACACCGGGTTCGATGGTGACCACATTGCCGGCTTCGATCTCGCGCACCTGCCCGGCTGCCAACCGCGGCTCCTCATGCACTTCGAGGCCGAGTCCGTGGCCCGTGCTATGGGTGAAGTACCGGCCCAGATCGTATGCGACTAGGACCTGGCGTGCCGCAGCATCGGGCGCACCGGCCTTCGCGCCTACCGCAAGGGCCTCGCAGGCTGCCTGCCGCGCCTCGGACACCGCCCGGTACCACCGCCGGACACGTGCAGGCGCACGACCGAGGAAGACTGTGCGCGTCAAATCGCAGCAGTAGCGGGCGAGTATAGCACCCAGGTCTAGGACCACCAATTCATTTCTCCTAAGCCGCTTGCTGGTGGGGTGGGCGTGGGGTAACGCGCCCCGCGGTCCTGAGGCCACGATGGTTTCGAATGATGGGCCTTCGGCGCCAAGCTTGCGCATCCGGTACTCAATTTCGGCTGCCAAGTCTATTTCCGTGATGCCCGGCCGAATCACTTTTACTGTCTGTTCGAAAACTTGCGACCCCAGGCGAGCCGCTTTCCGCATTTGTGCGATTTCCGCCGGCGACTTGATGGCGCGCAATGCCTCGGTCCAGCCCACCTCCGCTCGCCAGCGCACCGCGCGCCCGGCAGCCTTCTCGAGCGTCTTCTGGGCGGCGACGGTGACCCGCGCCGGGTCATACACAGCCCTTATGCGCTTCCGTGAAGCGAGATGCGCTCCGACGGCTGTTGGGAGCGGCCCCTTTGTAATTTCTACCCTGGTGCCGGCTGGGGCGGCCTGCGCGGGCGCTTGAATGGCGTACCGGCCATCGGTGAAAAGGGTGGTCCTTCCGTGTTCGACCACGAGGGCGCCCGAAGATCCCGTAAATCCCGACAGGTAGTAGATGTTGGGCAGATGCGTGACGACCATCGCGTCCGCACCGGCGGCCGAGAGCCGCCGCCGCAACAACTTGAGACGCTCCCTACATTCGCTGGGCATAAAAGCGAAGGAGGAGACGGCGTCTCCTCCTTCGGCGAAGATTGTACTCCGGTTTTTGATTTCGAGGGTTAGTCTTCGACGACTCGCGGCGTCAGGAAGAAGAGCAGTTCCGACGAGTTCACCTTCACAGCCCGCTCCTTGAACAGGTTGCCAATGATCGGCAAGCTGCCGAGCAGCGGAACTTCGTTGGTCTGCGTGCTCTGGGACGAAATCATCACCCCGCCGAGCATGACGGTGCCGCCGTCGCGGACGATCACCTGGTTATCCACCGACTGCGTCTGCAGAGCCGGAGTTCCCTGAATGTACGGGATACCGGTATCAATCTGCGTGTTTTCGAGGTGAACGAGGATGGAGATCGTGCCGTCGGCCGTGATCTGCGGCGTGACGTCCAGCTCCAAGACGGCGTCAATATATTGAACCGAGATCGTATTGTTGATCGTGGTTTGGATCGGAATCTCTTCGCCTTGCTTTATGGTGCCCTTGATGTTGTTCTGCGTCATTATTTTCGGACGCGAGAGCACCTTACCGGCGCCCTTGGATTCCGCAGCCGTCAAGATAAAATCCAGCGCGAAATTGCCGGAAAGATGGGCGAAGCTGAATCCGGAAGTCGGCCCCGTCGCCGGAAAGCTCGTTGCCAGAGGATTGGAAGTAGTTCCGGAAACTGAATAGGGCAGCACCGTCCCGGTCGGATAGGAAATGGGGCTGGTGCCCACAATCGGCGCGCCGGCGAAGATGTTCTGCTGGCCGCCGCTGGACTGAATACCCGATACGCCGAACTGGGTGCCGATATCCTGCGCAAACGTCCGGGAAGCAGCGACGATGCGTGCTTCGATCTCAACCTGCGGCGACTTCTTATCGAGCTGATGGATCAGGTTATCAATCGTTGGAATCACGGAAGGAATGTCGCGAATGATGAGCGTGTTGGTCCGCGCGTCGGACACGATGTCACCGCGATTGGTCAGGAACGGTTTCAAGACCTGCTCGATGCTCTTGCTTGCCGCTGCCCCGCCCCCGCCTGCGCCCGCCTGTGGGGGACCGACCTTTGCATAGCTTAACGTGTAGGTGACTGTGACCGTGGCGACCGCATTCGCTTCGGCCTTTTGGAGGTCGGCGCGGGACTGCGCCTCGCCCTTTATGGTGTCCTGGCTGGCAATGCGGAGGACGTTGCCGTCAACCTGCTTATCAAGGTTGTTGTTCTTGAGGACGATGTCGAGCGCCTGGTCCCACGGTACCTGATCGAGGACTAGCGTGAGATTGCCCTTTACCGACGGATCGAGCACGACATTCAATCCGCTGATCTCGTGGATCAGGCGGAAGAAATCCTTCAGATCAACGTCTTTGAAGTTGACGTTAATAGGCTCGCCCGAGTATCTCGGAGCGGCCGCCGAAGGAGGCGAGGCGGGCATCGCGGCCGCCATAGCGGTCTGCTGCGGCTGCGGGGTATTTTGCTGAGGCACCGGAACTGGCGTCGCCGGGCTTGCCAGCAAGCTGGAAGGCTGCGTCAGGAATCCAGGTAGCGAAACATTCGAGGCCCTGATCGCCGAATCGGCCGGCGCGTTTGCGACGGGACCCGTGATCTTCGCGGCAGCGGTTGCGGGCTTTGGTTCTGCTTGCACGCGATGCGCTGCACTTTGCACGTTCCCCGAACCCAGCGAGCCGGAGAATGCGACGGTTACGCCATCCTTAGAATCGAGAATTGTGAAGCGCGTCCAGCGATCAAGATCAACCACGATGCGCGCGACATCGGGTTGAAACTGTCCGACATGCACGCTGCGAATCGGGTCGGCGCCGTTCGGCACGGACGCGGTAGTTGTGCCCAGCATAGTGTCCGCAAAGTCCAGGACCAGCCGGTCGGGATTGTACAGCCGAGTTGTGTGGTAGTGCAGCGGTCCCGCGCCTGCCACCTTCAGCAGAGGCTCATTCTCGAGATCGGTCACCTCCACATGTGAAATGCGGCTCGTCGACGAATGCAGCACGGCCGGCGAACGGTCCGAAGTGTGGACAAACGCGCTCTGCGAATCGAAGATCACCGAGAGCTGTTGCGGGTTGGGCCGCTCGAAGCGAGGGTGGGCCGGCGCGTCGAGCAGAATTTCCAAGCGAACTCCCGCAGTTTCTCCGGAGCCATAGGAGACAAGCCTGTAGCTGGCGATGCCGCCAGATCCAAGGATCTGGGCATGCTGCGCTTCCGCCGGGGACACACCCGGCAGATCCACGACGAGCAAACTCTCGCTCGGACGCGACGCCGTATACGTAAAGGCGGAAGTTGCCCGCGCATCAATGCGCACCGCGCCGGGGACCACCTGCGCGTTCACGCGCACCGTGGGCAAATTTGCGCCGGGTCCTGCCTGGCTCACCGTGGCGAGGAATGTGCCGCTCGCCACCACGAGAGAGGCAAGCCCGAGGGCCGGCCATTTCATCTTCATGGCTGTTCTCCTGAGCTGGTGCTCAACCGTCTAGTCACTTCACGTTCCAGGGGCTTGCCGAATGCGTCTTTGCCGACTTCGTGAAAAGTCACGCCGGAAATGGCGATGTGTTCCACGGTGCCGTCAAATAACTGGTCGCCTTCCCGCAGGAAATAGACACGCTGCTGCGGATTGGCAACGACGGCGATCATGCCCGAGGGACCGCCGACAATTCCTTGAATCATCAAAGTCTGAACCTGCAAACCCGATTTGCCGGGAGGCAAGTTAACGGGCGCCATCACATTTCCCGACGTTTCCTTATTGACGAGAATTGAGAAAGGATCGCGCCGGCCCGGCGTTGTGCCTGGGCGTTCCACCGGCAGGATGGCGGGCTTTTCCGCCGGAGCCTTCGCCGCGCGGGGCGTAGGCCCGGCAGCAGGAACGGCAGCGGGAGCCCTCCTCGTCGAAGCGGGCGGTCGGGCGGCCACGGGCACCTGCACCGTTCTGGCGCCGGTTTGCGCCGCGGCCTTCGCCGTGGCGGGATTTGTCTGGGCCATCAACGGAGCTCCGGCGAGGAGAAAGCTGCAAGCTACGCCGAGCACCGCGATAACCCCGTGTCGTTTCGAACTTATAGTCACGCGTCGCATGGATCCATTCACCCTTAATGCTTCGCCTGCACGGGATTTGGCTTGCCCGAGGCAGGAGCGCCATCATCATTATTCGTAAAGAAGGTCACTAGTGTCAGACTGGCCTTTACTGTCGTGCCAGGCCGTTCCGGTACCTTTGTCTTCTCGGTGGAATTCAGACCGGTAAATGCAACGTCCCCGACGTTAATGACACGGGACAACCGGCTGAGCCGCCCAAAGAAGTCCAGGACACCGTAATAAGGACCATCTAGTTCCACGCTAAACGGCATTTCGTAGTGATAGTCCCGGGGCACAATATTGCCCGACACCATCTTGCGAATCTCAATGCCGGAGGAAGCCGCCGCGCCCTGGACCATGCGTAGGAACTCGTCAAGGTCCTTATCGGCAGGCACGATCGCTTTCAGGGTTTCGAGCTGCTTCTGCATCGCATCGGTTTCGGCGCGGAATTCTGAAAAGCGGCGCCGGTAAACTTCAAGCGAGTTCACTTGTTGCGTTAATGTCTGCTCTTGCTGGTTTAGGGTCACGAGTTGCTCGCGCGCGGTTTTCACCGGCGAAATCGGCAGCCATTCACCGGCGGCCACGATCACCACAGCCAACCCGAAGAAAATCAGGACCTGCAGGTACCAAGGCATTTCGCGGAAGGAAGTCCCCATCGGCGTTATCCCTTCCTCGTCGAAGATACCGGCGCATGAACCGCCGGGGTTGGAGTCTGGCCTGCCGGGCCGGGCGCCGGGGCTACTGCCGGCCGGCCATCGGGCGGAGCGAAGACGACGTTAATCGTGAAGTCATAAAGCTGCACGGCAGGGTTCTCATCCTGATGCGTGTCTTTGATATCCACCTGCTGGAAATAGCCGGAGTGCCGAAGCTGGGTAATGAATTCCGCCACGGCATTGATGGAGCCGGCCGTGCCGATCAGCGTGATGGTGTCGCCCTTGCGCCCGAACGAGGTCAGCCAGAGCGTTTCGGTCCGGGTCACGGTATTCGCGACGGCGTCCAAGAGCTCCTGGCCACCATTGCGGTTGCGTTGAAGTTGCTCAATTACGTCAATCCGCTGTTGCAGCAAGGCCTTCTGCTTCTCGAAATCGTCCACCTGCTGTTTGATCTGGTCGAGTTCGGTCTTTTGCTGCTTCAGTGAATTGATCTGCTTCTGAGCGTCTTGAATCTTGCTGTTGGTCTGCCACCAGTCCAAGGTGAGCGCACCCACAGCCATGGCGAGCGCAAGAAGGAACATTCCGACCTGGAATGTCGCTTCAAGCGGCACCGAGGTGCGGGACGCTTTTGGACGGGCTTGGCCAAGTAAGTTAATGCGGATCATGGCTGGTCGAAACTCCTCAGAGCCAGACCGACCGCGATTGCCAGCCGGGGAGCCAGCTCGCGGATCTCGTCCTCGTTGTGCCGCGCCGGATTAATCACGACCTTCCGGAACGGGTAAATCTCTTCCACTGGAACCGCAAACTCTTCGCGCAGCAGGTCCACAATCCCCGGTACCCGCGCCGTGCCGCCCGCCACATAAATGCGCTGGATGCTTTCGCCGCTGGCGGTAGCACGGAAGAAGTCAAATGTCTTTTGGATCTCAAGAATCAAAATATCCGAAACCGAGCGGACGATCGTGCCGCGGTGCTCGTCGGTCACGCCCGCGATGGCTTCGCCCTTTTTCAGACGCTCGGCATCGTCAAAGCTCAGGTCGAGTTCCTTCTGCAGGGCGTCCGTATATTGGTTGCCGCCGACCGAGACGTCGCGGGTAAACAGCGGCATACCGCCACGCACGATATTGATGTTCATCACGCTGGCGCCGACGTTCAGCAAAGCGACCGTCTGCGCCGGATCGGGGTCGTAGTTGTACTCGAAGCAATTCTGCAGAGCGAAGGCGTCGATATCCACGACGATCGGCGTCTTGCCGGCCTGCGCGAGCACGTTGGTATGGTTGAGGATCTTGTCTTTCTTCACGGCCACCAGCAGCACTTCCATCTGGGAATCCACCGAATCCATGTGCTGGTAGCTGAGGTTGACGTCGGCAATATCGAACGGAATGTGCTGGCTGGCTTCGGTCTGGATACGGTCGTAGAGCTCCTCTTCCGTCATTAATGGAAGCGGAACGCGCGGCTTGACGATCACCGAATGCCCCGACACGGAAGTCGCGACATTCTTGTTCTTGATCTTCTGCCGGTCGAAGATGTTGGAGATTCCGGCAGCCACCAGCGGGGCGTCCATGATCGCGCCGTCCACGACGGTGTCCTGTGCCAGTGGCTCCATGCCGTAGCTCACCAGTTCGTAGCCCTGGCGGCCATTTTTGAGTTCGACGGCCTTGATCGAGCTCGAGCCGATGTCGAGGCCCACGAGTTGTTTTTGTTTACTACCGCCAAACATCGCTTCAGCCCCCTTCCAGGGTCCAGCTAATTCCGGCCTTTCAGCCGAGTCTGACTCATCTTATTTTCCATCCACCGGTCGAGTACGGACTTGCGCAGCTTCCAACGGTTCCCAAGCTTGAAGGCGGGTACAACGCCGTCGCTGATGTACCGATACAGCGTGTCAGGCGAGACCCCCAGATACATCGAGGCTTGCCGTAGATTCATGACTTCGCGTGCCTCGCTCACGATGCGCTTGACTCACTCCTCGAATTCGCTTCTGCTTGCCGTCCCCACCGAAGGACGACCGTGAAAGTAGCGCCCCCTTGCGTGCGGTTATCCCATCCAGGCCTAGAAGCGTCAAGCTGGCCTAACGGACAGTTGTCGTAAGAAGTGGGGTAGTTCTTGGGCAGTTATGGGTGTTTCTCGGAAGGCCAAAATCGAGCAGAACGCCAGAAATAAAGGGGATAAGTCCATTTGCCCTCGCGCGAATCGGTGGGTTGCGCGTGTGCCCTGGGAGTAACTTTCACGACTCATGTTTCATCTTGCTGCGTCCGTTGGGACAGCATTTCCCCAGTACACCAGCCGCATTCGCGCCCACAGAGCCAATCGCCCGCAACGCTTTCGGTGTCGGTTACGCAGTGGCGGAATGTGGGTCAGGTGCCACGCTCGATCTTTGCGCGGTCACCCCAAGGCCCTGCCCGGCGCTCGGAGCACTGGCCTCATACGTCTCGCGGCGCCCGATGCCAATAATTAACAGGCCGAAAACGCCACGACGCAATCAGCGACGCAACTTTGTTTTGGCGAAACTTTTAGCGGGCACGGCGCGGGTATTTCGGCAGGCCAAGCGAATTCCAAATGGCGTCTACGCGGTCGGCGGTCGTCTTGTCCATCACAATCTCGTCTGGCCAAGGGCGCGCGAAGCCCTCGGTGGGCCACTTGCGTGTGGCGTCCACGCCCATTTTCGAACCAAAGTCTTGAATGCGCGACGCGTGATCCAGCGTGTCCGCGGGACCAAAATTGAATTGGACGTCGCGCTCGGGATCAATCGCGCACAGCGCTTTCCAAACGACCTCGCGGTAATTCTGCACGTCCACATCGTGATCTACCACGACGACCACTTTCGTAAACATCGCTTGGCCGAGCGACCAGATCGCGTTCATGATTTTGCGCGCATGGCCAGGATACGATTTGCGAATTGCCACGATCATTAAATTGTGGAAGATACCCTCGGCAGGCATGGAAATGTCCACGATTTCCGGGAGCTGCATCTTCATCACGGGCAGGAAAATGCGCTCGACGGCATGCCCCATCCAATAATCCTCCTGCGGAGGCGGGCCGACGATGGTCGTCAAGTAAATCGGATCCTTGCGGTGCGTGATGCAGGTGATGTGAAATACCGGGAACTCGCCTTCGAGCGAATAGAAACCGGTGTGATCGCCGAAAGGGCCTTCGGTGCGCATCTCGTTCAAATTGACGTAGCCCTCGATCACAATTTCAGCGTTGGCGGGGACTTCGAGGTCCACCGTTTCCGCACCAACCATTTCGACCGGCTCGCGGCGCAGGAATCCAGCGAACATAAACTCGTCCAGATCGGGTGGAATCGGCAAAATGCCCGCGACGCACGTGGCAGGATCGGCGCCGATGGCGACCGCGACCTCAATGCGTCCATCTTTATTGCGTTCGCGCGCGCGGCGAAAATGTTCCGCGCCGTGTTTTTGCGTCTGCCAGTGCATGCCCGTGGTGCGGTCGTCGTAGACCTGCATGCGGTAGACACCCACGTTGCGCTTCCCTGTTTCGGGATTGCGAGTGATCACCAGGGGCCAAGTGATGAAACGGCCCGCGTCCTGCGGCCAGCACTTCAGGATCGGAAACTGGGATAGCGCGAAATTATCTTTGCGGATCACTTCTTTGCAAGCGGCGCTGCGCACAGTCTTCGGAAAAAATGAGCCTAGCTCGGCAAGCTTTGGCAGCATTTTGATTTTCTCGAAGAGTCCCTGCGGCGACTGGAAATCAATCATGCCGCGGACGCGTTCGGCAACTTCATTGATGTCGCCGACCTCGAGCGCGAGATTCATGCGGCGTTCGCTGCCAAGCATATTGATCAGCAGCGGGACGCTCGACCCCTTGGGATGCTCGAACAGCAACGCGGGGCCCCCGGCACGATTGGCGCGGTCGGCGATCTCCGTGATTTCAAGAACGGGGTCCACTTCGGCCTGAATGCGCCGGAGCTCTCCCTCTTTTTCGAGCTTCGCGACGAAATCGCGCAGGTTGTTGTAAGCCAATGCCGCTGCCTCCGTCTTGCGCGGGGTCCTGCTGAATGCGAGCGATCACTCTAGCACTAGCTTGGCGGGATTGCATGCGGCGTGAGCGTGAGAGAGACGCTTGATTGGGCGGTTATAAGTGCGCCAGAAAGGTCTGCGCGAGCTGAGTACGAGTGAAGCCTAAACCACTTTTCGTGATTCAACGCCGATCTTCTTCGATCAAAAGTGGTAGAGGGATTTTGCGTTATCTCGGAGGACCATTGTCGCCAATTCCCTTGCGCGCTCTTGCGTAATTTCGCGATCACGGAGCATGCCAGTGAGCGCAATGCCAAGCGCGGCGCGGGCGTTGCGATTGGCGAGCCAAGCGGATTCCTCCCAGCCCATGGTTGCGGCATATGGGTACGCGTCCGTGCCGTAGAGTACTTTGTCGGGCTGATATTCAAGCCATTCGCGAAGCCACTGCGCGATGGTGCGCGGTGTGAATTCTAGCGACTGCGACGAGATATCCGTGTAGACATTCGGCTTGAGCAGAAGCGCGCCCATCTCCCGCACGTAAGGCCAGCCGCCGTGGATCAGGACGAAATTCGTCTTGCGCAGGCGAGGATCGTTGAGCACCGGTTCAAGTAGCAGCGGGTTCACGCCTGCGATTCGAAAGTAACTGCCGTCGCCTCCAAACGTGTGCAGATGGACGGCCAAGCCCAGCCGCCCGCACTCCATAGCAATGTAGCGAAAAATGAAATCCTGCAGCATTTTGTAATCGGCATCCGGCGGCGTGCCGTGAGCAATCCATTTCGTGTAAATGCGGTCCGCATCGTCGCGGCTAGGGTCGCTGACGTCAAACGAGCGCAGATAAGCCATCTCAAATTTTTCGGCGACGGCTCCGCCCGCAAGCTCGCGCTCGAGCGTGGGAGTGACGACGCGCGCAAGATAGCCGGCCAGCTTGCCAGGCGGGGAGGCGAGGCCAAGAGCCTGCAGGTAACGCGCTCGCACATTGTTTTCATCGGCGAAGAAGGCTTTGCGATCTGGCGATTGCTGCGCCAGGCCGGAGTTGTCTAGCGGAAAAAGCAATGCGTCGGCATAAGGAACCCAGCGGAAGCGCGGCGGCCGGACTCCGCGTCCCATGGAAACGCGATTTGCGAGCATCGTTTCAATGTCGGCCTGATCAAGGACCCAATTCGAGTAGTTTTCGCCCCGCTGCTGCCGCACTCGGGCGCGCGCCTGATTGAGCGCGGAAAGCTGATTGGCATCCAGTGGAGGTGTCCCGTCAAAGCCGAAAAGCGCCTTCCAAGCATCGGCAAGCGGCGGAAAATCGGGGCGCAGCGCGACCGCGACGGACTCCGGCTCCATGTTGTCCACAGGCAGCGCGTCAAAATCGCGGTCCTTATCGAAATCGGGCGGTGCGAGGACGGGATGCGCGTGATTATCGATCGCTTTTGTTTGTTCAATCACCGCCGCGATTTGCGGGTCAATCGAGCTATCACTCTCGTTCACGGCACTCGGCGCGCGATTGCATCCGGCAATGCCACACAGGCCTGCAGCAACAAGAAAAAGCGAGATTCGACGCGTTTTCATCGACGACGGCGGGCGAGTTTAGCACAGCGCAGCATGAATTTCGGTCGCGGATGATAGCATGGGCCATCTCTGAACCATGCTCGAGCCATCGCCACGCCCGCTGGATTTTTATCGGCATCGCGCTTCCCAGGTCGGTGATCTCACCGGTCAAGCCAACGGCAATTACACCACCTCACGAATGGCTCTTGTCGTTACCTGCTTGCTGGCGCTCGCGGTGCTTTATCAGAGTTTCATTCCCAAGACATTTCCCATGTGGTCGCCGGCTTTGATGGTCCCGCTGATTGTGTACCTCGGGTACCGCACCAAAAGCTGCCAGCAGAGGCTGAGACAACTCCGCAGCTTGAGTGACTACTACGATAGGGGGATCGCGCGGCTTGGCTTGAAGTGGGACGCGCTCGACGAAGGAGCTGAATTCGCTGATCACAAGCACTTGTACGCGACCGACCTCGATCTCTTCGGACGCGGGTCACTCTTTCAGGTGCTGTGTTCGGCGCGAACGAAGGCGGGCCGCGAGACCCTCGCGAACTGGATGAAATCGCCCGCAACGTTCGAGGAGACGCTCGCACGCCAGGCTGCCGTCGCCGAGCTTCGGCCGCGGCAGGAGTTGCGCGAGGCCATCGCAGCCGCTGGAGCGAAGGCGGGTTCGGAGCTCCAGCCGGCGACGTGGCGCGCTTGGATCGCGGAGGGCTCAGCCCCCTTCCCTTTGTGGGCCGCACCGGTGGCGCTTCCGATTGCTGTTTGCGCAGTAGTGCTTGCAGTTCTGTATGGGATTCACGCCCTGTCCTGGCATGGTTTCCTTTTCGGTGCTTGCATTCTGCTGCCCATTGCCGTGCTCTTTGCCTGGTCTTTTCACAAACGGGCTACCGCGATTATGGACTCACTAAGCCCGTTGGCCGCGGAGCTCCCGATTCTTTGCGAACTGCTGCGAACGATGGAGCACGAGCGCTTCAGCTCACCAAAGCTTTCGGAATTGGCCGCGCGGCTCAAGCAAGACGGGACCGCGGCCTCCCGGTACGTTCACCGCTTGCAGACCCTCGTCGGTCTGCTGAAAGGGCGCGATGGCACCTGGTTCGGATGGCTGACGGTGCCAAGTTACGCGGTTTTGTGGGCAACGCAATTCGCGATGGCGATTGACCGGTGGCGCCAGCGACACGGCAACGAATTGCTGGATTGGCTCGACACGCTGAGCGAATTTGAAGCACTTCTTTCGATCGCCACCTACAACTATGAGCATCCGCAAGATGTGTTTCCCGAACTCGTCGAAAACGAGGGCCCCCTCTTTGAAGCGCAGGCGTTGGGGCACGTACTGCTCGACGAGAACAGCTGCGTCAGAAACGATGTGCGGATCGGCAGCGAAGTGCGTTTTTTGATCGTCAGCGGGTCGAACATGTCGGGAAAGAGCACTTTCCTGCGAGCGATAGGCGTTAACGCCGTGCTGGCTTGGATGGGCGCTCCGGTGCGTTGCGCGAAGCTGCGCATTCCACGGCTATCCATCGGAGCCGCCATCCGGATGGAAGATTCCGTGGTGGACGGGCGGTCGCACTTCTTCGCGGAGATGCAGCGCCTACGACAAGTGATCGAACTGGCCGGCGAAACGCCGCTGCTTTTTCTTGCCGACGAAATCATGAGCGGGACAAACTCGCATGACCGCAGGATTGCCGCCGAGTGGGTTGTCCGCGCCCTGATGCTGCGAAACGCCATCGGCCTGATCACGACGCATGATCTTGCGCTGACGGAGATTGCGTCGAATGGCCTGCCGGGCCGGAACCTGTGCTTCGAGGACTCCGGCGAGTCGGGAAATTTGAAATTTGACTACAAACTCTGCGAAGGATTACTGACCCGCTCGAACGCGCTCAACATTGCCCACATGCTTGGGATCGACACTGCCGTCTTCGCGAAGGGCCCGCCGGTCACGGCCCCAATCAATCCGCCAGCCAAGTAACTCCGTGTTTGGAATCGTCTCGCCGCTTGGATTTTGACTTGTTGAGCGTGCCGGCCACCGTAAGGGTTTTGCGGCCTTTTGCTACAGGATAGACCTGATTCCTGGTATGCGCTCCATAGCCCAATATTGATGCACCAAATCGGGTTGGGCCTTCGTGCGTTCGTAAGCGCGATGGCGAGGAGGCAACACAGAGTGCTCCGTCTACTGTTGATGATCCTGCTAATCATGTTGGTTCTGGGTGCCCTTCCCACATGGCCGTACAGCCATGCATGGGGTTACTACCCGAGCGGCGGTCTTGGGCTGATCTTAGTGATTGTTCTGGTGATTTTCCTGGTAGGCGGCCGGCGCGCGCCATAGAACGCGTCGGAGTTGCGGACGATGCCTCCCCTTCGGCGTAAGACGAATTGCGAGCGGGAGGATTCCCATTTACGGTAAAGGAAGAAACGCGGCGCGCAGGACATGTTTCCTCGCGGCACCGCAGCAGATCACATCCACAGAGGAGGATCGCATGAAATCCGCTCGAACTATGGCCCCGGTGGCTCTGTTGGCGGCCTGTGGTCTGCTGGCCAGCAGCAGTTACGCGCAGCCAAACGCCACGGCCGGAACCTCCCGGCCGGCTAGTCCTCAGGACTCGAACTCGAATGACATTCAGCGCGAAGTGATGCACGAGCTTCGCATGCTGCCATACTACAGCGTGTTTGATGACCTAAAGTACACCGTGAACGGAACAACGGTGACGCTGGAAGGCGACGTTGTCAACCCCACGACGAAATCGGATGCCGAGGGAGCGGTGAAGCACATCCTCGGCGTGACGAGCGTAATCGACAATATCCGCGTGCTTCCGCCCTCGCCCGATGACGACCGCATTCGCCGCGCTGAGTACCGCGCCATTTACAGTGAGCCGCAACTCAGCAAGTATGCCTATAACTCCGTGCAAGGGATCCACATCATTGTGAACACCGGTCACGTCACGCTCGAAGGCGACGTGGATAGCCAAACCGATAAAAACGTCGCGAATATCAAGGCCAACGGAGTCCCCGGCGTTTTCTCGGTGACAAACAATTTGCAGGTGCACAGCGAGAAGTAGGCTTTCTTACCGGCAACGGACGGCAAAGGGGAATCCACGCGGTAATTGTTTGGGATCATGAGCGCGTGGATTCCCCACCCCGGTTGACTGCACGCATGAGTTCTTCGATCGTCTCAGTTCGGCTCCTCTAGCGGTCTCCTGTTTTTCGATCCGGCTGACCTCAACCGTTGGTTCCTGGGCTTGGCCCGCGCTATCCAGTGGAAAAATCTCAGGGTCGCCGCGCAGGCTGCATGCGTCGCACCCCGAGCTGTAGTTTCACTCGGGGCGACGCCACGCACCCTCTACGACAAGCTTCCTGCTTACTTTAGGAGATACACATCCCCAGAAGGAGGCAACTGGAGCGGCAGCACGCCGATCGCGCGGATGCTTGCGCGAATCGTGTACTTGCTGCCGTTTTGGACTGTGGGCAGGGGGAAGTCATAGTCGTTGTTCCTATATCGCGTGTCCGTAGAACCGGGATGAGTGATCCGGGCAACCAGGTTTCCGTTTTCGCGGAGCTCGACCCATTCAATTTCGAGCTGCCCGCTGCCCTGCGACTGAGTGAATGCCGCGACGTACGTGCCCGGAGTCCTCACCGAGCTGCTGACGTCCCATTCCCGTTCGGTGAAGGGACCCGGCGGAAGCGGGGCCGGCGCCGGAGTCACCGGAGTTGGCGCCTGCGTTCCCGCTCTCGCCGTGGATGGCGTGACGTTAGCCGCCAGCGGCGTCGCAGCCTGGGTCGGCGGCATGGCAGGAGGTGTGGAAGCACCTGCATTTGCTGAAGGCGCTGGATTCACCTCCCAGTGCGCGGCGGGAGCAGGCAGCGGTGTTACCGGGCGAAAGTGAACGTCCAGCACCTTCAGTCGCTCGATGTCGCTGGTAAGACGGTTGGCGAAATCGGCGAAGTTCCGCGAGGACTGCGGCGACCAGACCACTTCCGCCAGCGCGCACAGCCGCGGGAACGCCATGTACTCCATTTCCTGCCGGTGCGGAATCCATTCCGACCAGAGTTGCGATTGCGCGCCTAGCACGTGCTTTGCGGATTCCGCGCTGAGGTCGGGCGGAATGGGATCGAAGCTATACACCATTTCAAGCGGCAAGAATCCGCTGATCGCGCGCGGTTCAGCGCTGGCAACAGGCCACTGGTAATAATCGAAATACGTGAACTGCGTCGGCGCCATAATCACATCGTGCCCTGCGCGTGCGGCCGCGATGCCGCCCGTGATTCCGCGCCAGGACATCACGGTGGCGCCGGGCGCCAAGCCGCCCTCGAGAATATCGTCCCAGCCTACGAGTCGGCGTCCACGAGAAGTCAGGAACTGGTCCATCTGGCCAATGAACCAGCTTTGCAGCTCTTCTTCGTTTTTCAATCCCAACTCGTGCATGCGCTGCTGCGCGCGAGGATTAGCCTGCCACGGCCGCTTTTCGACCTCATCGCCGCCAACATGGACGAATTTTGAAGGAAAGACCATGAGCACTTCGCTCAGGACTTCCTGCATGAAATGAACCGTGGAATCGTCTACGTTCAAAACCGAGTCGCGCGCGCCGAGCACGGAAGCGTCGCCACCCCCCTGCGCGATTTCGATGCGGTTGCCGAGCTCGGGATAGGCAGCGATCGCCGCGGAAGAATGCCCCGGCATTTCAATTTCCGGCAGCACGGTGATGAAGCGCTCGCTCGCGAAACGCACGACTTCGCGAATGTCGTCCTGCGTGTAGTAGCCGCCCTGCGGCAGGCTTACCTGCTGCATCGGCTGTACTGGATTGAACGTGGTGTAGTCCGTGGCGCCACCGACCAGCGCGAGCCGCGGATATTTCTTGATCTCGACGCGCCAGCCTTCGTCGTCCACCAGATGCCAGTGGAAGACGTTCAACTTGTGGAGCGCCATCAGGTCCAGAAACTTGAGAACGAATTCCTTGGGCATGAAGTGGCGGGCCACATCCATGTGCGCGCCGCGCCAGGAGAACCGCGGCGTGTCTTCGATTTCCACGGCGGGGACGCTCCAGCGGATTTCGCTGAGCGCGCTGCGGCGAAAAATATCGGCGGGCAGAAGCTGGCGCAGCGTCTGCACACCGTAGAACACTCCGGCTGGAGCATAGGCGCGAATGCGAATCGAGTCGCGCTTCACTTCGAGGCGATAACCTTCGGGACCAAGGCGCTTTAGTTTCTTGTCGAGCGCCAGCGTGATCGTGTTGCGTCCCGCAGCGCCGCCGATCTCGAGCGAGTAGCCCATCGCGGGCCGCAGATAGCCGCTTAGCAACTCAGCCACATCGCGCGTGCCACGGTCGGCGGCGACGCGCGTCTTGGCGTTTAGACTGAACTCGCCGGTGCCTTGCTTCACGGACACAGGCAGAGGGATCACGGCAATCGGCGCCGCGGCGTGCTCAGGATGCGCGCCAGAGCCGGCACCTGGTCGCGCCTGCGCAACCGCCAGCGGCGCGAGAAGCAGCCCAAGCACGAGAAGAGCCCCCCCACCACCGCCGCCGAATTTCATCGGCCTCCGAACAGGCGCAGACCAGAGATTTGCCCAAGCGAAACGCCGCGATGATACTCAACACAGCGGCATCCGGCAACACCAGCTCAATCGATTCGAATTAAGAAATCGCGGTTCCTAATGAATTGCCGGATTCGTTGCGGATTGAGGCTGTGGCGCCAACCCATAGTAACCGGGCTGCGCGATCACCTTAAGCTTGCCTCTCTCCGGTTGGGGGTCGAGCTTCACTTGGATTTTCCTCCAGCGGCCATCGGCATCCTGATTGTCCAAGAGGTAGCCGAGCGTATATCGTCTTCGGATCTCGTCGCTTAGCTGTGCGGTGACCGCTGATAGTTTCTGTGCGTTGTAGACCATGGCTGCGCGTCCTCCCGTCGCTTCGCACAGGTTAGCGAGCGATCGCTGTCCGTGCCTGAGCCCGAATGTGCGGTGATCTTCGTCGCTAATCATCATCGCGTAAAGTTGAACGTTGGTTTTTTGCAGGAGCATCCGAACGTCGTCTACGCTATGCCGGCTGTTGTTGTCGCCGCCATCTGTGAAGGCTACCACCACGCCTGACTTATCCGAGCTGCCGCTTGATTCAGACACTGCGGCGTAGAGAGCGTCCCACAATGCACTCGCCCCGTGCGGCGCTTCTAGCGGAAGCTGCTTCTCAAAATCCGCTATCTCCGATGTAAATTCGCCGACAGTCTTAGGTTGGTCGTCAAAACTCACAACCGCGAACTCGTCTTTGGGGTTCGCGGCCGTCGCGAAATTGACCGCGGCGACATGAATGACAGCATTCGCGTTGGCAATGCTTCTGCTGTTATCGACAACAAGCGTGACTCGCGCAGCAGAATCCTCTTGTCCAGCAATAAGAAGTCGTCGCTCGGTACCGTCCTGAAAAATGTGGAAAACGCTCGGCGGTAGACCGTCAACGATCCTGTCTTTATTGTCAAGAACGGCGGCGTGAGACACGACAGCGCGCACATTGTCATACAGGGCATCGGAATCCTGCCGCTTCTTAGGGGCCCCCCGTCCGGGTGATTCTTGAGACTTCGCGGCCGGTCTGTTGGCGCTAGCCTCGTTTCTCGGCAAAACCACGTTTGCGGTGAGCGCGATTGCCGCAACGACAGCAACCAGCCACCCGGTGACGCTTCGGAGGGTCATTGGAGCTTTCCTGTGTATGTCTGAACCGCTAATATATAGCTGTCATTTACGTCGAAGCAATGATGCGGTCGAAAGGCATAGGGTTTCTCGAGTTTTCCGTGTCCGTGCCAACACGCTGAGGCTGCGCTCCAGACAGATGCAATGTCGCAGGCGTGTCGACCAGAACGACGTTTCCGGACTTCTTGCCTGGCTTTAGCGATACCAATATGATGCGCTCACGTAGACAAACGGCAGCTCAATCGTCATCGCCAAACTAAGGTAGTTGGCCTCGATCGAAGTTCCATATGTCATCTCTCAATTCGCAACACGATTCGACCTTTCGCGCACAGCGTGCCCAAGCGGCCCTTCAATTGGCCCCCCGAAATTTGGTCCAGCGATGCGGCGATCCTGGTCTACATCGCGCTGGCCACTGTGGTCGCACACGTATTGACCGCCGGGCGCTACGGATTCCATCGTGACGAATTGGCGACGCTCGATGACGCGCGCCATCTGGCGTGGGGCTATGTAGCATATCCGCCGATCACGCCATTTTTTGGCCGGCTCTCGCTGGTCCTCTTCGGCACTTCGCTCAGAGGCTTCCGTTTCTTTGCCGCTCTGGCGCAAGCTTTTGCCGTTGTTCTAACGGGCCTGATGGCGCGCGAACTGGGCGGACATCGCGGCGCTCAACTCGTGGCAGCCGCTGCGGCGGTTCCCTTCTGCCTGGCAGGCGGCGCGCTTATGCAGTACGTCTCGTTCGACTATCTTGCTGGGTGCTGGCCACGTACTTCATGTTGCGGCTGCTGAAGAGCGGCGACCCGCGCTGGTGGTTGGGCATCGGCGGCGCGATCGGACTCGGCATGATGGCCAAGTACACGATGGTGTTTTTCGTGGCCGGGATTGTCGCGGGAGTGCTGCTCACGGATGCGCGCCAATATCTCAAGAGCAAATGGCTGTGGTACGGCGTTGCCCTTTCGCTTCTGATTTTCCTGCCGAATCTGATCTGGCAGGCGCGCCACCATTTCATATCGCTCGATTTTCTGCAGCACATTCACGCACGAGATGTTCGCATCGGCCGCACAAAGAATTTTCTTCCTGACCAGTTACAAATCACGCTCTGGGGCCTGCCACTCGCGCTGGCCGGACTATATTTCTATCTGCGTTCGCGCACAGGAAGGCGCTATCGCGCTCTGGGCTGGATGTACCTCGTGCCGCTCGTGCTTTTCGTGATCGCCAAAGGCCGCGGATATTACCTCGGCGCGGCGTATCCGATGCTCTACGCAGCGGGCAGCGCGTGGGGCGAGCAGAGGCTGGCGTCCATGCGGCGGTCGTGGGCATTCACGGTGCGCGCGCTGGCTTGGACGGCGCTCGTGGCCGATATCGGCTTTGTTGCGTTCATTACGTTGCCAATGGCGCCGGTAAACTCCGCCGCCTGGAACTTTGCCAGCAAAATCAATGGCGACCTGCGCGAAGAAATCGGCTGGCCGGAGCTGGTCGAAACCGTCGCCAAGATTCGCGACTCTCTCCCAACGGAAGAGCGCGCGCACTTGGCATCATCGGCACCAACTACGGCGAAGCGGGAGCCATCAATCTCTACGGGCCAAGCTACGGCCTACCCACGGCAATCAGCGGCGTCAATTCATTCTGGCAGCGCGGCTATGGCGAACCGCCTCCGGAAACGCTCATCATCCCCGGGGAAACACAGCGCTTCGTCGAACGCCACTTCACGGCATGCCGGCTTGCAGGGCATACTTGGAATCGTTATGGCGTCGGTAACGAAGAAACGCTGGACCATCCCAACATCTTCGTGTGTCACGGCCCACGCACAAGCTGGCCGGATTTCTGGAACGATTTTCGGTATTACGGATTCATTCGCCCCGAAATCGAGCCACGCGAAACGCTCGCTTTCTTGACACCTCTGTATGCGGATGCTAGTTTCAATTCGCTTGTTTCAGCCTTCGGGAACTTTTGAGTGACACTTCCAGCGACTGAACTCCGCAAGACCGCTCTCAATTCGGTGCACCGCCGCGCGGGGGCCAAAATGGTGAACTTCGGCGGGTGGGACATGCCCGTCGAGTACTCGGGGATCATTTCCGAGCATCTGGCCACGCGCACGGCCGCGGGACTTTTCGACGTAAGCCACATGGGCGAAATCGAAGTGCGCGGAGGCGCAGCGCTCGATCTCGTCCAGCACGTGACCTGCAATGACGCATCAAAGCTCGCCGTCGGCCAAGCGCAGTATTCGGGCCTGATGACCCAGCACGGCACTTTTGTGGATGACCTACTCGTCCACAAGATCTCCGACCGGCATTACTTCTTGTGCGTCAATGCCGGCAATCAAGACGCCGACTTCGCACACATCCGTAACAATAACGTGGTAAGCGCGGAATTCGAAAATGCCGGCGATCGCTATTCGCAGCTTGCGGTTCAGGGACCGAAGGCGCTCGGAATCATGCAGCGGTTGACGAAGCTTCCGATTCACGAGCTGAAGTATTACTGGTTCACCTTTGGCGAAGTGAATGGCGTACATTGCCTGATCGCGCGCACCGGGTACACAGGCGAGGACGGCTTCGAGATTTATTTCGAGCCTGCGCACAGCGAGAAACTCTGGAACGATCTGCTCGAAGCGGGCAAAGCGGACGGGCTTATTCCCTGCGGCCTGGGCGCGCGCAACACGCTGCGGCTCGAGGCCGGGATGTGTCTCTACGGCCATGAAATTGACGAGACCACCACGCCATGGGAAGCTGGTCTTGGCTGGATTTGCAAGCCCGCCAAGGGCGATTTCATGGGACGCGACGTCCTCGTCCGGCAAAAGGAAGAAGGGCTGAAGCGCACGCTGGTTGGGTTTGAGATGGCCTCACCGCGGATCGCGCGCGACGGCTGCGACGTGGTGAAGGGCGGCGCAAACATAGGACGTGTGACCAGCGGTTCGCCGGCTCCCTTCCTGAAGAAAAATATCGGCATGGCCTACGTGCCGCCTGGAATGGAAAAGCCGGGCACTGAAATTCAAATCGGCATCCGCGGCAGCGAGGCGGCCGCGCGAATTGTGCCGCTGCCGTTCTATAAGAGACCCAAATAGCCGGCTGCCGGCCAGCGCCGAGGGAGAGCACGATGTACCCGAGCAACTTCCGCTACACCAAAGAACACGAGTGGGTTGACGTTAAGGGTGCCACCGGGACAATCGGCATCAGCGATTATGCGCAGCACGAGCTCGGCGACGTTGTATTCGTCGAATTGCCGAAGGTCGGCGCGAAATTCAAGGCCGGCCAATCGTTTGGCACCGTTGAATCCGTGAAAGCCGTGAGCGAAATCTATTCGCCCGTCTCCGGCGAGGTGATCGAAACGAACGCAAAACTCGCCGACGCGCCCGAGACGATCAACAGCGATCCGCACAATGCAGCTTGGCTGATCAAAGTGAAGCTCTCCGATCCGAACGAAGTTAAGTCCCTGATGGACGCGCCCTCCTACCAGGCCTACATAGACGAGAAAGAAAAGGGACACTCCGCCTGATGCGTTATCTCCCCAAAAGTCCTTCCGAGCGCAAGCAGATGCTGGATGTAATTGGCGCTCGGTCAGCGGACGAATTGTTCGCCACGATTCCAGCGCAGTTCCGGCTGAAGAAGCCGCTCGATCTGCCGGGCCCCCTTTCCGAAACGGAGATCATTGATTTCTTTCGAGCTCGCGCCGCGGAAAACTCGCGGGGCTACACGAGCTTTTTGGGCGCCGGCGTTTACAACCATCTGCGATCTGTGGTCACGGACACGATTCTGCTGCGCGGCGAGTTTTTGACCTCCTACACGCCCTACCAGGCGGAGATTAGCCAGGGCACGCTGCAAGCGATCTTTGAGTTCCAAACGCTGATGTGCCAGCTCACCGGCCAGGAAGTGGCGAACGCTTCGATGTGGGATGGCTCGACGGCCCTCGCTGAGGCCGCGCTCATGGCGGACCGGCTCACAAATCGTGGCCGCGTCGTTGTCGCCAAGTCGGTGCATCCCGAATACCGCCAGGTGCTCGCGACCTACGCGCGCAACCTGGGAATGGAAATCGTGGAAGTTGGCTACACCGCTACGGGCCAGATCAATCTCGACGAAGTGCGCGGGTTGGTGCATGACGATACTTCGTGCGTGATCGCGCAATCCCCGAACTTTTTTGGCGTGATCGAGCCGGTCGGCGAACTGGCCGAGATTGCGCACGCCAAAAACGGCTTGCTTGTCGTGGCGATTGCTGAAGGCGTCTCGCTGGGTGCGGTGAAGCCGCCCGCTGAAGCGGACATCGTCGCAATGGAGGCGCAGAGCTTCGGATTGCCGCCGAGTTACGGCGGCCCCTTCGCCGGAGTGATTGCCACGTGCGATAAATTTGTGCGGCAGATGCCCGGACGGCTTGCGGGTCAGACGACAGACAATGCCGGCCGGCGCGGATTTGTGCTCACGCTGGCGACGCGCGAGCAGCACATCCGCCGCGAAAAGGCCACCTCCAACATCTGCACGAACCAGGCGTTGTGCGCGCTCGCGGTGACCGTGCACCTGTGCCTGCTCGGCAAAGAAGGTCTGAAGGAAATGGCCGCGCAGAATCTGGCGAAGGCGCGGTTTGCCGCGGCGGAGTTGGCGAAAATCGACGGCGTGAAACTTGCGTTCAGCGGGCCAACATTTAATGAATTTGTGATCGAGTTGCCGCGATCCATAAAGATCGTGAACGCCTCGCTGCTGCGCGAAAAGATCATCGGCCCATTGCCATTAGGATCGTTCTATCCGGAGTTGACCAAGCGCGGCTTGGTTTGCGTGACGGAGACAACCAGCCGCGCAGACATCGAGCGGTTGGCCTCGGCGCTGCGCAAAGCATTGGCCGAGCCGTTGTAGTGGTGTATGTAGCGCCGGCCTTCAGTCCGGCAGATTCGGCTATCGTAACGGTTGGAGAGCGATACTAAAGGAATGTCCGTGACTGATCGCATCAAGAAAGCCAGCCGCCACGTCAGCCAGAACGAAGGGCTAATCTTTGAAAAGTCCGCCCCCGGAAAGCGCGGCTTTGAATTGCCGCCACTCGACGTGCCGGCCGTGGACGCGAAGCAAGCTCTGGGCGCAAACGCACGAGAGGAATTGACCGGCTTCCCCGAAGTGAGCGAGATCGAAGTGATCCGCCACTTCACGCGGCTCTCGACGTGGAACTTTGCGATTGACCTGGGAATGTACCCGCTCGGCTCCTGCACGATGAAATACAATCCGCGCGTCAACGAGCACGTTGCGCGTCTCGATGGCATCGCCACCGAGCATCCCTACCAGCCGATCGAGCTTTCGCAAGGCTGCCTGAAGATTTTGGAGGTTTTGCAGCGCTGCCTGCTCGAAATCACCGGTATGGATGCAGTGACGCTGCAGCCCTCGGCCGGAGCGCAGGGCGAACTCACCGGCCTCCTGCTGATTCGCGCCTATCTGCAAAGCCAGGGAAATCCTCGGAAGAAAGTTCTGATCCCGGATTCCGCTCACGGCACAAATCCCGCTACGGCAGTCATCGCGGGCTATGAAGTCGAAAACATTCGCTCCGACGCACGTGGCCAGATTGATATCGAGCAGTTGCGGCAGATCGTCAATGGCGACGTTGCGGCTCTCATGGTCACGAACCCCTCGACGCTTGGCGTCTTCGAGCAGCGCATCGCTGAGGCGGCCGACATTCTGCACCGCGCGGGCGCGCTCCTTTATATGGATGGCGCCAATATGAACGCGCTCGCGGGTGTGGCGCGTCCCGGCGATTTTGGGGTGGATGTGATGCACCTGAACCTGCACAAAACATTTTCCACGCCGCATGGTGGCGGCGGACCGGGCGCCGGTCCGGTGATGGTGAAGAAGATTCTCGAGCCGTTTCTGCCCGCGCCGGTCCTCGTGCGAAAGTCCGACGGTTTCCTGGCGCTTGACTCGAATCGCCCGAAAGCAATCGGCCGCGTGCGCGCGTTTGTGGGCAATTTCGGAGTGCTGGTCCGCGCGCTTGCCTATACGCTCGCTTATGGCCCCGGGATTCGCCAAGCCACCGAAGACGCCGTCACCAATGCCAATTACATCCGCAAGGGCCTCGAGGGAGTCTTCGACCTTCCCTACTCTTCGCCTTCGATGCATGAAGTGGTTTTCAGCGACTCCCGCCAGAAAAAACGCGGCGTGAGCACCATGGATATCGCGAAGCGTCTGATTGACTACGGCTTTCACCCGTACACCACGGCGTTTCCGCTGATCGTACCCGGCGCGATGATGATCGAGCCGACGGAATCCGAATCGAAGGAAGAGTGCGACCTCTTTATTGACGCGATGCGCTCGATCGCCGCCGAAGTCGAAGAAGATCCCGAACTCGTGAAGACTGCGCCGCACTCCACTCGCGTTGGGCGTCTCGACGAGGTTGGCGCCGCGCGGAAGCCGATACTGCGTTGGAAGCCGGCGAAGTCTGAACAGGCAGCAGATTAATTTCCCGCCTATATCACCTATATAAAGCTTCTTCGCTTGATCTGGCACGGGTGCGTTCGCCACAGAAAAGCCGCACGTCCAAGGACCTGCGCTACAGCTCCGTCCCGCATCCGCGGGCGCCCCGCTCGCTTTAGCGCGCCAGTCGGACGGAAGCAATCAATTCCTGGAACGCAGGGTTGTAATCGTCGAAGTCACCCGAAGGCGCGATGCAAATGAAGTAGAGCAGCCCTTGCGGACGCGCCACGGCGACGAGCCAATCCGTCTCGCCTCCGCCGCTGGGCGACTCGCTCGTAAAGCGAACGCTCAGAGCATTTTCGCCGTCCACGTGTATCGGCTGGGGCGCGCCTGAAGGTAGCATTTTGGGATTGGAGGCCTGCAGACCGGCGATGAGGCGATTCGTCGCGTCTGCCAGTGATTCGGCGGCCTGCGTTGGAAACACGTTCACCGTCACGCCGTACGCGGCATTGCCATTGCTGTTGCTGTTCGGCACGATGCCGCCCGCCGGAGTGAAGCTCGCTGAATTTCCCTACCCGCCCTGCTGCCAATTGTCCGGATATTTCAGGCGGAAAATCTCACCGCTGTAATCGCGCACCTGCACCGAGGGCGCCGGAGGCTTCGCAGGCGCCGCGGACGCAGGAGCAGAAGCGCCATCGGTTCCACTAGAAGATCCAGAAGATAACGTGGGAGCCGAGGACGACCGCGACTCGGTCATGGCTGCCCTCTTGCCGCTTTTCGCTGCCGGAGGCGGCGGCAGCGCCAGCAGATACCGGCGGATGTCGCGAAACGCCTGCGTATCCGCGATGAAGTCCGCCGAAGGGCCACCCAGTCTATCTACCTCGTCGTCCACGCGGTCGAGCCGGTGTTGCGGTACAGGATGATCGGCAAAAAACTGCACCGCGTGCTTGCCTTTCTTTTCCGTCTCGAGTTGTTCAAAGAACTGCGCCATCGCCCGCGGGTCGTAGCCGGAGTCATAAAGAATCTGCGTGCCCAAAATATCTGCCTGCGTTTCGGCCGCGCGCGAATACTTCAGCAGCACGGAATCCACCGCCAGCCCCCCGCCGAGCCCTGCCGCGATTCCCGCTAAAGACCCGCCGGCTCCGGCCGCTGCGCCGCCTACAGCACCCAGCGCGGCCCAGATTTGACGCTTGGTGGCTTGATTCGTGCCGTGACGCAGCGCTGCATGCGAAATCTCGTGGGCAATCACGTCCGCGAGTTGGGCTTCATCGCTCACGGCTTCGATCGTGCCGCGATACACGTACACAATTCCGCCCGGCAGGGCGAACGCATTCACTTCGCGCAGATTGATGCAATGGAATTCGTAGGCGAACTTCGGGCCAGGCGCATGCGCGGCGAGCCGCTGGCCCAGAGCGTTGAGATAGGCGTCCACGCGCGGGTCGTGCAGAATCGGCAGTTGCCGTTCGACTTCGCGCTGCACTTTCCGGCCGATCTGCACATCCTCATCGGGGCTATACCAGTCAATACTGGGCTTGAGCTGCGTGCGATTATCGGCGGCGCTCAACGGCGGCAGCGACACCAGCAAACCGCATATGGCGAGAGACGCCAGGGCGCGGCGAAGCGCCCTCTCCAGCGAGAGGGAGTGCAATCGTAGAACGTCCGGGCGACGCCAGAGCATCCCGCCTCCGGAACGGCAAGCGCGAACTCAGCGCGCACCGCCCTCATCTTGGACGGCGCTGCAAAACTTTAGTTATGCGCAGCGCGGTCCCGCGTCCACTATACAGAATCCCGGCACGCTCCAATACACCTATGCGCGGCGATTGCCGGCCGTCCGCCACGACGACGTCGTTAGAATGGGAATCTCCTGATCGCGTCCGCCGGTTGCTCCCGCGGCATTGCTTTCAGCGGCGATCCGCGGAATCGCTGGGGACACGATCAACATGCCTTCGCCTTCCTGCTCAAACACCAACCGGCCCTCATCGGAATCCCAGTCAATGCGGATGGAGTCGCCCAAGTGCACCTGGCCGGTGGCCAGTAGGTTCGCCAGCGGGTAGACGATATGCCGTTCGATGGCGCGCTTCAGGTGGCGCGCCCCATAGCGCGTGTCGGTGCCTTCACGAAGCAGGAACCGCCGTGCCGCCTGCGTCACCTTGAACAAGAATTGGCCGCGAGGGGTTTCAAGCACACGGCGCTGTACCTTGCCCAACTCGATTTCAAGTATGTTTTCCAGTTGCTCGTCGCGCAGCGGATGAAACACCACGACCTTGTCGAGCCGGTTCATGAACTCCGGCGAGAATTTGCGTCGCGCCGCTTCCACCGCTGTGCGCGTCACTTTCACGTCCAGCCCGTCGGTAGGCTTATCAATCGGCTGGACGAAGCCCATGCCACCGGCCATCAACTCGGTGATTTCATTGCCGCCGAGATTTGAGGTCAGGAAGATCAGCGTCTGCGAAAGATCAACGCGGCGATTGTCGCCCAATGTCAGCGTAGCCTTGTCCAATATTCCCAAGAGCAATTGCCAAAGCGAATCGCTGGCTTTTTCAATCTCATCAAACAACAGAAAGCTCAGCTTCAGGTGATCCGTGTGATATTTCGAGAGATCTTCCTGGGTAATCAGCGGATGCGTCTCGCGATGCCCCAGATATCCCGGAGGCGAGCCAATCAGCTTGGCAATCTCGTGGGAGTGTTGAAACTCGGCGCAGTCCACTTTGATTACCGCGCGCTGATCGCCAAACAGAATTTCCGCCATGGCCTCGACGATGTGCGTTTTGCCCGAGCCGGTTGGGCCCAGGAACAGCAGGTTTCCTACCGGACGGCCCGGCGAATTCATCCCCGCGGTAAAAACCTGATAGAGATCAACCACGGCCTGCACCGCTTCCTCTTGTCCAACGATGCGAGCGCGCAGCTCGCGTTCAAAGTGCTGGGTGCTATCGCCGTGAATTGTTGGGTCTAACTTTCTCGCAGTCGTGGCCATCTTCGTGCCCTCAACTTTACCTTTGCTGCCCGAGCGTCCATTCCAACCCTGCCGCTCTGTCTATTGGATGTGCAGTCCACGCGCCAAACTTCAGAACGGCTCGCCCGCCAAATGCAGTCTGATAAGTCCCATAGCATGTGCTAGATCCGCACGGACGGCGCAAAGCAGTCCGCTTCTACGCCCAGCATGGGTGTTTCAAAAATGCGGCAGGGTGGTTGCGTTGAAACAAGGCGTGGTGGTTTTCACGCAGTTGAACCGGCGCGGAGTGAAGACCGCGCCCACTTCAATATGCAAAGTTCGGAAGAAGCGGCAGATCGCTACGACTTACGGCGGCCGATCGGCACCGGCGAAAGCGCTGGTCCGCCATGTGGCGGGAGCTTTGCGCTGCGTGCGTGCGCCACAACCGGGACTTCCTCGCCGCGCCCACCGGTGGCCGCAATGGCTCCGGCTTCGGCGCTCAGGGCCGTGATCACGGGGACCGGAATCACCGCCCCCTCTCCCTCGCGCTCAAACACCAGCCGTCCTTCCTTTGCGTCCCAATCAATGCAGAGCACGTCGCCAAGCCGCACCTGCCCGGTGGCCAGCAAATTCGCCAGCGGGTAGACGAGATGCCGTTCGATGGCGCGCTTGAGATGCCGCGCGCCGTAGCGTGTGTCGGTGCCCTCGCGCAGCAGGAAGCCCCGCGCAGCGGGCGTCACGCGGAAGAGAAACTGTCCACGCGCGGTTTCCAGCACGCGCTTCTGCACCTGGCTGAGTTCGATATCCAGAATCTGCGCGAGTTGCTCATCACGCAGCGGGTGGAAGACCACCACTTTGTCGAGCCGGTTCATGAATTCCGGCGAGAATTTTCGCCGTGCCGCTTCAATCGCTGTTCGCGTCACTTTCACGTCCAGCCCGTCGGAAGGCTTGTCAATCGGCTGAATAAATCCCATGCCGCCGGCCATCAACTCGGTGATTTCGCCGCCGCCGAGATTTGAGGTCAGAAAGATCACGGTCTGCGACAAATCTACGCGCCGGTTATCGCCCAACGTCAGCGTGGCCTTGTCCAGCATGCCCAGCAGCAACTGCCACAGCGAGTCCGAGGCTTTCTCGATTTCGTCAAACAGGAGGAAGCTCAACTTCAGCTTTTCGGTGTGGAACTGTGCCAGCGCCTCCTGCGTGATCAGGGGGTGCGTCTCGCGGTGGCCCAGGTAGCCCGGGGGCGAGCCGATCAGCTTGGCAATCTCGTGCGAGTGTTGAAACTCGGCGCAGTCTACCTTGATCACCGCTCGCGGGTCGCCGAACAGGATTTCGGCCACCGCTTCCACGATGCGCGTCTTCCCCGACCCGGTCGGGCCCAGGAACAGCAGGTTCCCCACCGGGCGGCCGGGCGAGTTCATCCCCGCCGTGAAGACTTGATACAGGTCCACCACCGCCAGAACCGCCTCTTCCTGGCCGACGATCCGCTCACGCAGCGAAAATTCAAATTCCTGCGTGTCGTTGCTGCGCAGCGATGGGTCCAACAATTGAACGCGAGCGCTCATGGCCTACCTCTCACCGGAAACTCCTCTGCCGCGAACGGATGCGGAAATGGGCGTCGTTGAATTGGTCCAACTTCGCGCCGACGGTCGACTGCAACAGCCGGAGTTGCGTAACGATCTCCGAGGCAATTCCCCGGGACTGGGAAAGATTCAGAACGGGCGGAAACAAATCCGCGAGGTCGAGGTTGAGCGTGCGCAGAGTGCTCAGCAGTCTTTGGACGTGAACCGATCCCGCATCGGGAATCTCCGCGCGATTGTTGATCTGCTCGCGCAATTTGCGCCAGTCCAAAGCAAGCTGAGGGTGCGTACGGTTCACCTGGCGCACAACATCGTCGGTGATGCGCGGACGCTCACCAAGGCGCGCGAGGTGCAGTTGCTTGATCTTGCCGCCCTCGCGGATGTTGTGAACCAGATAGTAGGCGTTGCCTTTGCGACGAAGAAATGCCACGAACCGCTCCCTTTGCCAGCCTCGCGGCGTAGTGTAGGAATCGTGCACTACAGGGTCAATAGACCGGCGATGCTGTAAAATTGTGAGTGAATCCTAATGGTTACCGTACTGAGGGGCAGTTCTGAAGCAATTCGCCTGCAGTGTCACGCATGCGCGCTCTCTGCAAAAGCTCGCATCTTGTCTCTCTCGCCCGGTTCCTGGTCTCCCTACGATTATTTGATGCGATCATGATGCCTCCGCGATGCATGGAAGCCGCGAACCAAATCAGGTCATTCGAAAACATTCGCGCCGCTCACCCGGCGGCGAGCGACAAACCCGTTTCGAACTCTCTTTCGAAGGGACAGCGATGAGCAAAAAGGCGGCGGCAGAAGATCGCGGGATTTCGAAAAGCGGCTGGGCGCATGTCTACGCGCTGGTGAAACGAATCCCTCGCGCGCGCGTAATCACCTATGGCGACCTGGCGCGTCGCCTGCGCCTGCCCGGTGGCGCCCGCACCGCGGGCCGCGCCATGGCCGGATGCCCCTCAGGGCACGGAATTCCCTGGCATCGCGTGGTCGGCGGGCAGGGGCGCCTGTTGATCCGCGAACCGGTGGCGGCGCTGCAAAGGCGGTTGCTCGAAAGCGAGGGAGTGCAATTTCTCGGCGGACGCGTGGATTTCGAACGGCACGCATGGCGCACAAAAAAGGCAAAAAAAAGGCTGTTTCGCGCGCAAAGTCGCGTCCGGGCGCGTGACTGTGCTATAGATAAGATTCCGAACCGTGGGCACATCCATCATTGAAGTTCACAACCTGACCAAGCGCTACGGCGCCGTGGAGGCTCTGCGCGGCATTAGCTTTCAAGTCGCCGAGGGCGAAGTGTTTGGATTGCTTGGACCTAACGGCGCAGGCAAGACCAGCACCATTGAGATTCTCGAGGGTCTCCGCCAGGCCGACGGCGGCATCGTTTCCGTCTGCGGGATGGATCCGCTCTCGAGTGGCAAAGCCTATAAGCAATTGATTGGTGGCGTCTTACAGTCCACTTCCCTCCCCGAGAAAATCCGAGTGATTGAGGCGCTCGAGCTCTTTGCCAGTTTCTACCAACGGCATCGCTCCCCGGACGATCTGCTGAAGCGTTTCGGGCTCACCGAGAAGCGCAGTGCGCTCTATTCGCAGCTTTCCGGCGGCCAGAAACAGCGGCTGGCTCTGGCGATGGCGCTCGTCAACGAACCCAGGGTCCTCTTCCTGGACGAGCCGACCGCAGGGCTCGATCCGCAGGTGCGCCGCGAGATTTACACCATCATTGAAGAACTGAAGAGCGAAAAGAAAACCATCCTGCTAACCACCCACTATATCGAGGAAGCCGAGCGGCTCTGCGATCGCGTCGCCATCGTGGACGCCGGAAAGCTGATCGCGGAGGGCACGCCGCGCGACTTGAAAAAGGCCTCGGCCGGCACCACGCGCATTGAGGTCCGGCTTGCCAAGGCGTCTGATGCCGGAACGCTCAAGGAACTGGAAGGCGTCGCGGAGTGCCGGTCATTTGACGGCTTCTATGTAGTGCATTCGAATGCGGTACCCAAAACCATCGTGGCGCTCGTGAAGCACCTGGAAGCCACCGGCAATGAGCTGGCCGGGCTTGAGATCGCCAATCCCACGCTGGAAGACGTCTTTATCGAGCTGACCGGCCGGAGGCTACGAGATTGAACAACACCATCGCGCTAACGATGAGCCGCATGCGCTTGGTGATGCGCAACCGCGCGTTCCTCTTCTTCAGCCTGATCATGCCCATGGCGTATCTGATTATCGCGGTCGAAGTATTTGTACGAGGCAATGCGGCAATGGTCTCTTATGTGCTTGCTTCGGTGCTCGCGCTCACCGTGATGGGCACGCTCTGGGGGATGAGCCTGCAGCTCGTGATGTTCCGCGAGCAGGGCATCCTCCGGCGGTTTCGCCTGGCGCCAGTGGGAGCGGGCTCGCTGCTGCTTTCCAGCATTCTCGCGAATTATCTGCTCACGATTCCCACCGTGCTGATTCAATTCGTATTTGCCCGCTGGGTATTTCATCTGAAGGATTGGGGAAATCTGTGGGGCGTTTTCGTAATGCTGACGCTGGGGATTGCGGCGTTCGGGTCGTTGGGATTGATTATCGCCAGCGTCACCAACTCGATGCAGGAAACGCAGCTCATCAACAATGCGGTTTGGTTCGCGCTCCTCTTTTTGTCAGGAGCCACCGCTCCATTGCCGATTATGCCGTCTTATGTCCAGAACGTCGCTCTCTTCCTCCCCGGAACGTACGTGGTGACCGGATTGCAGCGCGTGATGATTAGCCATGCATCGGTAATGAAGCTCGGCCCCCACGTGCTCGCGTTGGTCGCCTGCGCGCTGATCGCGTTCTTCCTGTCAAAACAAATCTTTCGGTGGGATCCGGATGACAAGGTCTCGCGAAAAGGTAAGCTTTGGGCCGTCGCGACGCTGATTCCCTTCATACTCGTCGGGACCTATGAATGGAAGTATGGGAACCTTCGTAGCGAGGCGAACTTCGATCTACAATCGCTCGATCGCCCGGCGATGCAGCACCAGGCCCCGCCGAAATAAGGCGTCCGCCGGACAACGAACTCTCATGGTCGTGCGACACACCTCCGCCGGGCCCGCTCTGTTGGCTTCGGCATTTCTCAACCCGGTTCAAAATATTCTCGGCATTGAAAACGCGATCCTTTCGGGAACGAGTTCTCGTCACTACGTGCCGGACTACGAGACTCCTCTTTCCATAAAGACCGTGGTTGCCGAAAGTGTCGTCTGGGAAACGCCGGGCCGCCGCTACGTGGTGCACGAAAACACCTACCTCGTCCTGAATGACGGCCAGCGCTATTCGATGACCATGGATTCGCACGCGCCAAGCACGACGTTTTGCATCTTCTTCCAGCGTGGCTTCGTGGAAGCTGTGTCCCGCGCGCATAACTCCTGCGTCACGTCGCTGCTCGATGCACCCGATCAGAAATCTTCTGGAAACATGACGTTCCGCGAACGGCTCGAGCCCGCGCCCGCCCGCGTGCTCGCCGCCACGCGACAATTCCATGCGGCGCTCCGGCGAGGACACATCTCGCGCACCGGCGCCGAAGAAGCATTCCTCGCAATGGCGGAGGCGCTGGTCCGCGATCAGCAAACTGCGATGGAGGCGCCGTCGCGAATCGGCGCGGCACGAACATCCACCCGCGAGGAGCTGTACCGCCGCGTCTCGCGCGGACGCGACTTGCTGCTGTCGTCTCTCGGTGAACCCGTCACGCTGCGGGACGCGGCTCGGGCCGCATGCCTTTCTTCGTACCATTTCCTCCGCGCGTTTCGCGATGCCTTCGGACAGACGCCGCATCAGTTCCTCACCGGACAGCGTCTCGCACGCGCACAAACGCTCCTGGCGCGTGGCCAATACAGCGTCACGGAGGTCTGTCTCGAAAGCGGTTTCCAAAGTCTCGGGTCGTTCAGTTCCCTGTTTCGCCGCCAATTCGGTGCATCACCCCGGCGGTTCCAACGGAACGCTGCCCGTCTACGCCACTCTTGAGACGCACCCGCGCCTTCGCGCTTGGAAATTCGCAATTTTCGAGAAGCCTTAAAGCCGGCTCCGGGTGACACTTCCGGTTGCGCGAACAGCGGTTGCACGGAGAATAGCGGTTGCACTGCGAACAGCGGTTGCACTGCGAACAGCGGTTACACTGCGAACAGCGGTTACACATCAAGAAGTAACACAACAAGCAGTTCCATATCACGGAGGAGCGATGCCACGACTACATACCACCCGGCTTGCCACAGTGGCGGCGGGACTGTTGCTATTGGGAGGCTTGGCCGTCACCGTCGCGCGGCCACAAGAACCGGACGAAATGCGTACGGAAACCGTCCTGACCATTTGTCACGTACAGGCCGGAAAAGAAAAAGCATTCGAAGACGTGCTTGCCCGAACGTGGGCCATCTATCAACGCGAACACCTGGTCGAGGCCCAGCCACATGTGCTGGTGCAAGGAACCGAGCTGGACGGCAAGCCGTTCTTCGCGGAAGTGTTCACGTGGGTCAGTCACCGCGCACCCGATCACGCGCCTCCCTCGGTACAGGCCGTGTGGAAGGAGATGCAATCGCTTTGCGAAGCCCGGCAGGGCCGTCCCGGCATTGATTTCAGCGAAGTCAGCATCATCGCGCCGAAGCCGTAGCCGCCATTTCATAAATTAAACGGCGCCCGTCAGGGCACGGCCTCAGGCCTGCGGAACAGCGGCCAGAATATGGAGCTTTAGCCCCGACGTGGACGGGAGGCCGCCAACACGGACTCACCGCCACAGCATTCTGCACCCGCCAAATTGGCCGCGATTTACCGAGCCTCCCCGGGTTGCGCGTTCCGCTGACCTCCAAACCCCTATGCTATAATCGCCGCGGCGCTGGTGAAATCGGCTTGATTTGCGGCGCGCGGCCAAATTCCTGCGTGGGACGGTACGATGAGCGTCAAGCCAACCGAGAAGATCTGGCACAACGGCAAGTTCGTTCGCTGGGAAGACGCTAAGATTCACGTCCTCTCGCACGTGGTGAGCTACGGCTCGGCCGTCTTTGAAGGCATCCGCTGCTACAAGACGACGCAAGGTCCGGCCGTCTTCCGCCTAAAGGAACACATGCAGCGGCTGATCAATTCCGCGCGCATCTACCGCATGGATATTCCCTTTTCGCTCGACGAGCTTTGCGCCGCCGGAATTGAAGTCGTGCGCGAAAATCACATGCCCGAGTGCTACCTAAAACCCATCGTGATGCGCGGCTACGGCGAGGTCGGCGTCAATCCCTTGCCGTGCCCCGTCGAGGTCTACATGGCGTGCTGGGATTGGGGCAAGTACTTGGGCGCGGAAGCGCAGGAAAGTGGCGTGGACGTTTGCGTCAGCTCCTGGACGCGCATGGCCGCCAACACGCTCCCGGCGATGTCCAAAGCCGCCGGGAACTACATGAACTCGCAACTCATTCGCATGGAAGCAATGGCCAACGGCTACGTGGAAGGCATCGCGCTCGATACGAACGGCTACGTCAGCGAAGGCTCCGGCGAAAACATTTTCCTGGTGATGGATGGCACTGTGATAACGCCGCCTCTTTCGGCGAGCGTCCTAGCAGGAATCACGCGCCGCACGATCACCACCCTTTGCCAGGACCTGGGCATTCCGGTTGCGGAACAAACTATCCCCCGCGAGATGCTCTATATCGCCGACGAGGCATTTTTCGCCGGCACCGCCGTGGAGATCACGCCGCTGCGCTCGGTGGACCGGATCAATGTCGGGCGAGGATCGCGCGGGCCGATCACCAAGCGGCTGCAAGATGCATTCTTCGCCACCGTTTTGGGAAACAAGCCGGACACCCATCACTGGCTCACTCCCGTGGGCGTCCCTCTATCCGCCGCTCGCTGAATATTCAAACGGCTCAGCCCAGCGGGCTTTGCGTGAGGCGCTTGCTGCATGTATAGCAGACCCCAAAAACTCATTGCGGAATTCATCGGCACCTTCACCCTCGTCTTCATTTCCGCGGGCGTGATCTGTGCGGACCAGTTCGTCAGGATAGGCGGCCCGGGGGGCCTGGGGCTGGTAGGCATCGCGCTCGCACAGGGCCTCGCCTACGCGATCTTGATCACCGTGCTGGCGCACGTCTCCGGCGGACACCTGAATCCCGCGGTGACGATTGGATTCTGGGTCACGCGCAAGCTCAGCACATTCGAAACGCTCTCTTATTGGATCGTTCAGCTCGCAGGTGCCGCCGCCGCCGCCTATCTGCTGCGCTTCCTGATGCCCGAAGACGTCTGGCGCGCGGTGGCCCTGGGCACGCCGCAGCTCGCGCACGACTTCACACCCGCCGCGGGCATGATCATCGAGGGGGTTCTGACGTTCTTCCTGGTTTTCGTGTTTTTCGCTACGGCGGTTGATCCGCGCGGCACGTTTCATCACGTGGCGGGATTTGCGGCTGGGCTGACTCTAACAGCGGGCTTTCTGGTCGCGGGACCGATCACCGGCTCCGCCATGAATCCCGCTCGAGCCTTCGGCCCCGCGCTCGCCTCTCACCATTGGGTGCAGCATGGAGTTTATTGGGCTGGCCCGCTTGCCGGAGGCGTAATCGCCGCCTGGCTCTACGACGCGTTATTTCTGAGCAAGGACTGAGCCCTGCTCACACATGTAGCGCCGCGCTTCAGCGCGGCACATTTTTCCACGCACCGATAAACTCCGCGCGCCCCAGACGCCGTACTTGGTTCTGAGTTCTCTCCTCATTTCCGCGCCCATTGCCTCACGCGAAGCGTATCTTGCGCCGGCTACTTGCCACCACGCTTGCCGGTGAAGTCCCGAGACATCCCAGCCGACGGACCGATCAGCGCTCCCTTCATCGAATCGCCGCTAACAACGGCCTTATACGTTATTGTTATGGTCTTGCCGTCGCTGTTCTTATGGGTCACGGTCCAGGTCGCGTCATCCCCCGAAACGGTGCCTTCGGTCTGAAAACTGCCACCCTGTGCCGAAATCTTGCCGGTGATCTTGGATCCGTCTTGCGTGAGCGTCAACGTGACGGTCGTAACGGTCGGCGGCGCCGCGCCGCCCTGCGTCGGCGCCATTGTGAGCGTCCATGTGCCGGCAACGTCGGCAGTCTGAGCGACAACATGGGCAGCCAGCATTGGGAGCAGTAAGGCGAAGACTCCGAGTCTCGCGAGCCACACTCCGATATTCTTCATGCGCTTTTCTCCTGACCCGGAATTTCCGATTTGGACCTCCGGCCCGGGCATCGTACGCTTCTCCTTCCCTTCACACAACGCTTTTGCCGCCAAAGAAGCTTTGCTTTGATGGGAACGAGCGTTGCATAAGGAATCAGAACGCCCCGCGTGGAGCGAAAATAGACAGAGAGTTCCATCGCCTTAGGCCCGCGTCTTCACGTGGGCAATGCCCGGGGTCCAATCTTCGGGAGGAAACCTTACCTGCCAGAAGGACGGATTCGGCACGATAAACTCGACGGCCACTTCCAGCGAGTTTCCCTGCGGGTCACTAACGTGGACGATCATGCAT
>Ga0182024_10002258_pt1 | contig 48323 bp, 36 predicted proteins | sample P32metaG_FD_120480 | JGI IMG/M metagenome (GOLD analysis project Ga0182024, IMG submission 120480) | Permafrost microbial communities from Stordalen Mire, Sweden - P3-2 metaG (Illumina Assembly) | ecosystem: Environmental > Terrestrial > Soil > Wetlands > Permafrost | place: Sweden: Stordalen... | reverse complement strand
TCCTCCCCGGTTCCTCCATCGTATCACCCAGGCGCCAGTCGAATCAAACCACGCTGCGCTCTACGTGCCACTGACGTTTCACTCCGGGCTTGACACGACAGCCTGGGAGACCCGCGGAGGGAACTCGGCTACGGAAGCCGAAAACAGAGGACAAGACGATGACAGAATTAGAAATACTGTATAAAAAGTTGAGCGAATGCACTGATGCGCACGAGCGCGCATGCCTCTTGGCGGCAATAGAGGTGACACAAGAGTATTACGACGACTACAGAAGAGACTCAGGATCCCAGGATCCTTAGAGGGCTAACGCCCTCTTTTTTTGGTCGATTGCCAAACAAGAACTTCGGCAGAATACAAAACGACGACTTAGAACTAGCTCTCTCTCCCGGCTTCTCGAATTAAATCAAACTGGCACCACCCGACTCAAGGGCGCAGAACGCCTGCGGCATAAACAGGCTTCCTCCCCGCGCGCGGGTCCCCTCCATTTAATCCTCGGCTAACCTTTTTAGGACCCTTGACCCGGGAGCCAGTTCGAGCCACGAAAACAAGCCGGTGGAGAACACTGGACCTATGAGGTAGAACATCATGAAATTATGCATAGCAAGACCACCACACGACGCAATCAAATCACAATTCGCGCAGAACGAATATAGAAGACTCTATGTCCCCATGGCACCAGGAACTGAGCCGGTGTCAGATGTATTCGATCCGAGAAACATCAAAGAACTGAAAGCCGAACTGGCGCAATGGAAAAAGGGAAACACAGATGGCACTGACTTGCACCACTGGTTCACAGAAATCAAGACCGCCGAGCACCAGAGAGCCTTTCTGAACAAGTTGCCGCTGCTAGGCTGCTGCAGAGAAGGAGAATTTTATCAAGACCATGTCTGTGAGTTTGGATGCAGTTGGACATCCGCAGATTGGGCGAGAGAACTCGACTACGAATGTGATGAGGATGGTTACAACTACGAGTCCTGTACTCTCTGCACTGGGTATCACGAATGAGCAACAGGGAGGGCTAACGCCCTCCCAATTTTTTTGGTCGCGACCAAAAATAGAACCACACAGAACAGGGCCCAATGCGGGAAAGATCGACTCCTCCCCGGTTCCTCCATCGTATCACCCAGGCGCCAGTCGAATCAAACCACGCTGCGCTCTACGTGCCACTGACGTTTCACTGCGGGCTTGACACGACAGCCTGGGCGACCCGAGGAGGGAACTCGGCTGCGGAGCCGAAAACGGAGGATATGCATTATGACACTGAACATAGCTGAACTGGATCGTCAAGTCCTGAACGTGTACGCGCAGATTGCCGAAATTCTAGATCCTGCAGATCAAAGAATCGCAACTCAACTATGGTGGCAGCACCTGACCGACACTTGCACGCCAGAGAATCCATGCATCGAGTGCCAGCGTGAGCACGCTGCCCAGGAGCTGCAAGAAGACCAGACCGAACCGGAGTTGACGCCGGAAGAATACGAAGAGATGCTCTGGCAAGAATCGCCGTACGAAGCGATGTATTACGCAGACATCAAAGAGGAAGAGCGGCTAGCTGCAGAAGCTGCTGTAGCATCTGCTGCCGACGAAGCACAGAGCTACGCAGTTAGAGACTTTGCGAAGGAGTGGGGGAGGTAATCCCTCCCTTTTTTTGGTCGTAACCAGCCCAAATCTGGCTGCGCCCTGGTGCGCCTTCACTGCCCGTTCGGCTCAAAAGGAGCAAAGATTCTCCTACCCACCTAAACAGGCCACCTGACACATTCAGTGACAGCCTCTTCTGAAATTCAGTGACATCGACTTCTGACACTGACGCATCTGCCCTGCAATGCAGCTACGAACACGCCATGAGCTGGCGACCTGATTTGAAGCGGAAAGAGCCCGCCGGGAGGCGCAGCAAATTTTGGGTTGAGCGAAAGACTATCGTGGTGATCGCGACTTACTTCGTAAGTATTTCAGGATAAAGCAGCCGGTCGGCTGCCAAAAAAAGGCTATCTACTGGGCTTTTAACGAGGTACACTGCATATAAATCGGATATCTTGCGCATATAGATCCGATATACTGTAGCTATATCCTGGTTTTAGCGTGGTACATGTGCCTAAGGTAAAACGCACACCAACAATTGCCACCAAGTTGCAGCCAACCGATCACGGGCGCTTTGAGACGGCTTGCAATCTGACTGGCAAGACAAAAACAGAGTTAGCGAGGGAAGCGATCCTGCGCTACATCGATCAAATCGAACGCGGGCAAACAGAAACCCACGACACCAAGATCGAGAAAAGGCTGAAGGCAATTGAAGACCGCTATGCCAGTTTGCTTGTCCGTGTCGGCTTGGATGTGGGCACGCTGGTGGCGCTGATGTCATCGCGCATACCTGCTAAAGACCGGCGTGAGTTGATGGACACTTGCTACAAAGTCTCAGTGCAGCACTTCAATAAAAAGCTGGAAGGAGTGGCGCGCGACATGAAACAGACGTTGAGCGCTGGCCTGGCAAAAGCGGAAGAGAAGAAAGCATGATAGTACAGGTGCTCAGTGTCCAGTGTCGTCAAACACAGCTACATAAAAGGGGCTAAGACCTCCACCAAGATTGGCGCCCACATCAATTACATCCAGTATCGAAAAGACGTAGACCGAGACCACGGTGCCCGCCCTTTTCACACGAACAAAATCGACGATCTGACAGGGCGCGAGCTCAAACAATCGATTCAAGACGACCTCTCCAAGGGCGATGTCGTCCATAAGATCATCGTCTCTCCTGGTCATAACAATGTCGATATCAATGAGTACACCAGAGAAGTGATGGATGAGTTAGGGCGGGCGAAGGGGCAGGAGCTCCGGTACGCGTTTGTCGTACACGAAAACACCGATCACTTTCATGCCCACGTGGTTCTTTTGGGGCGCGATGAAGAAGGGCACAGGGTACGGCTCGATAAGTTGGATCACCTCAGAATGCGAGCCTTTGGCGACCGCTACCTGGAACGAGAGCACAATGTTGATCGGGTCTTAGACAAAGACATGGAGCGGTTTTGTCGCGACCGCGGACTTAACATCATGTATGAGAAAGAGCGAAGCGAGTATTTCTATGAGCGGCTGTACAAAGGTGACCCAAGCAAGAAAGGGGATAAGAAACGCGACCCTGAGCGGGATGTAAGAGAGTGGGAAAAGTTCAATGATGATTGGCGGATCTTTATTCAGGATCGCGAGGGCATGGAGCGGGGTAACTTAGGAAAGTCGAGCTTCCACGAAATCGGCAAGCAAGCTGACTTAAGCCAGATTATTCACAACAAGGAGCAGACGCTATTCTGGCAGGAGCTGGCTGAAAACAACCCTGACATGAAGGACCAGGCGGATAAGAAACTGGCTGAATTAGAGCAGGACCGCCAGCAGATCCAGGAGCAAATAGACACACGGACAAAGGTTAATGATCCCTGGCAGATTCTTGAAGATGCGGCAGAGGAATTCAAACGCGAAGACGATCAGTTGAAAGCGGTGCTTGAAGGAACGCGCAGCAAAGTAATGGACCTTGATCTGGAGCAGATCCCGGAGTCCCAACAGATTGAGGCGGCAGGGAGGATCTACACGAAGTACGACAGCCGGAGAGATCTAATGGACCTCGATGAATTTTTGAATGAGCGCTATGAGAATAGAATCGAGTTTGATAAATATAAAATGCTGGGTTCGTGGCTGACGGCCAAAGAGCATTACGGTGATGACTGTTATGGGCAGCCGCCTTTGAAAGAGAAAGAAATCGAGCTGGAACTGCCGGCAGAAATTCAAAATCAGCCGAAGCTTGATCGGTTGCTTGGCTTCGATGACAACGAGCGTTCGATCGATGAGCACAGCCCGCTACTTGTAATTGACGAACCGCCACTCAATCGCGCAGAAGATTTAGACAATTTGCTGGGCTTTGTTGTTGACCGCTCCCAGGCTGAACAAAGTTTTGATATTGTGGAAAGTTATGGCGTACCTGATCAGTCGGGCGAAGAAAAAACAGATCATGATCGGGGTGACGATGAGTCTGAACATCTGTTTGAAATCGGGTGGTAGTGATGCCGGAAGCAAAGGAAACTGCAGTTTTTCTGACAATTACAAGTCAGGGCTTTCCAGTCATGGCCACAAACACTCTCAAGCGGCAGGGCTGTCGCATTGAAAATATCAACACGCAATACAGGCAAATAACCGCCAGTGATATGGAAACGTATCCAGGGCGGCAACGCTGGGAGTTGAAATACGACATATTGATCAGCTGGAAAACCGCGTCAAAACAAGGATGCGAAGGCATCGAGATAGATGTTTCGATTGCCGATAGGCGCAACACCTGGGCACAGTCTTTTTGTAAGAAGAGGCTAGACTCGCTTGTAAGCGGCTTTCTGGAAGACTCGAAAATTGTGAAGGAGCCGCCAGAACGATCAACATTGTATGGCTCTGCGCGTTTTGCGACGGAAGAAGATCTCAGGAAAGCCGGATACATAGACAATGCCGTGGACCCGCAGCGATTGTTGCTGGCGCCCTGGGGCGACCCTGATGGTGATGACGTGATATCGGTGCCACAAGCACAAACAAGCTGGCATGCACTTATTTGCGGACCAACAGGGGCAGGCAAAAGCAGCGGCTTTTTCATTCCGAATTTGATCGGTCGCTATGGCAGCAGTGCAATAGTGACCGAAGCCACGGCGGGATTTGAACCAGCCGAGCTTTACGTGAAGACGGCAGGTTGGCGAGCCTTTCACGGAAATAATATCTACGTGTTCAATCCAACGGACATGGCATCGACGCGTATCAATCCGATTGATGCAGTGGTAAGAGCGGCACCACATGAGCGAGTGGCAGCGGCCGACAACTTGGCGAATCTCCTTATCATCAACACGACGCCTCCAGAAGCGCAGCGGGCAGACCCGATCTGGGACAAGACTGAGCGCCAGTTACTGGCAATTTTCATTATGCATGTGGTGGAAACCGATCCGGAGTTAAGTCATTTTGGAGCAATACGCCGCCTGCTGGCTACTTCAGAGAAGAAGCTTGAAACAATGTTGTTCAAGAGTCCATCGACTTATGCCGCCCAAGAATTCACTGCCTTCTGTGAGCACTCATCAGAAAACTTCAGGCATGGCGCCTTCTCCGGACTTCTGACACGGTTGAACTCTTGGACCAGTGAGTCAATTGTTCGCCTGACGCAGACGACAGACCTCGATGTGGAGGAGCTCAAGCACCAGCTTTTCACCTTCTATCTGTCGGTGCCCAGCCGCAAAGGCCACCTGAAACCGATCGCTTCGCTTGTGTTCAATTATTTGATCGATCTGGTGCTGGACTCGTATTTCGACTACCCGCTGAGCCTGATCCTGGACGAGTTCACGAATTTCGGTTTCATTCCTGGAATTGACGAAGCATTATCGATCATCCGCCGGCGTGAGCTGTCGTGTGTGCTCGGAATTCAAGATTACAAGCAGCTTGAGAGTGTTTATAAGCGGGATAAGGCTAGCATTATCGTTTCGCAGTTGGGCACGCGAGTATTTTTTCGGCCACGTCAATTGCACACGGCCAAAGAGATTAGCGAGGGTCTAGGATACCAAACGATCACTGACGAGCAACTCAGTGATGTTGGCCACATGCAGGTGCGACAGATTGGAAGACCGCTTATGACGCCCTCTGAGCTAATGGAACTGAAAAATGATCAGGTTCTGATCATGACGCCATCAACGCCGCCGATCTTGTGCGAGCGCTTCACGTATGAGACCTTTCCTGTGCCGCCTGGTTTGCCGCCGCCTGCAAGGGAAGAGCATCCTGTCATAGCTGGTACACTGGTGGACATCGAGCACAGCCTGTTGCTCCCGAGAACCCGCTGCCGGAGGCAAACGAGCCCGAAGCAAAATCTGAAGATCTGGTAGTTGAACTTGATGATGGACCCAGCCTGGCTAGTGAAAAAGTGCAAAAAGAACTGGAAGCTGCTGAGGATCACACGGCCGACGACCAGCCGTATATCCCATAATCCCAACTACAAATCGTGAGCATGTATCAAGGACTCGCCATAATTTGAGTTGCTACATTGACGACTGAAAAGGCATATTTTGAACGCAGACGCTTAGCCAAGCTAACTTCTGAAGAAAATTCAGGAACCGAAAAAAGGTTCACTATTTTGCTGAAGTATGCTCGAAAATGATTCTTTGCCAAGCCAAGGGAGGAATTGATGAAGTTTGATAAATGGAATTACAGGGTTGAAGCTACAATCGAAATCTCGGATTTGGAGATTGACACTATCATTCGCCTTGGTCGAAAAAACGCGAACCCTGACTGTGTAGAAGCTGTTGGTTTTCTACAGGAGTGGAAAAAGCAGGCGCAATTCGGGAAGATTAGGAAGTCTGTAAAGTGTCTTGAACTCTCCTATATCACCGAGATTCTCGAAAACGGTCACGATAGTCTTTCCACTAGGCTGCATTCAGAGTTTCAAGACGCGCTAACTAAATGCATGGAGGAAGAATGCCGCATAAATGAGCCCATAAGCGATCCGATTGTGGTGTTGAACACCAGCAAAGGGACAATCAGAGTTCGGATTCACTCATCTGGTGCGCCCAAGACGGCGGAAAACTTTCTCGATCTGGTTGGACGAAAATTCTATGATGATTTGACGTTTCATCGGTATGAACCCGACTTTTGCATTCAGGGCGGCTGTCCAAAGGGAACCGGAACCGGAGGCTTTGTCGATCCAGTCACCAGGCGGGAGCGCACCATTCCGCTGGAAGTGAGCCAGAACTTGAAGCACGATACTGCCGGCGTCCTGGCTATGGCCAGATCCAACGATCCTAATTCTGCCAGCTCTCAGTTTTACTTCACGCTGGCCCCCGCAAACTTTCTGAATATGAATTATGCCGTCTTTGGAAAAGTCACAGATGGGCTGGATGTAGTCATGTCGCTTCGAGCAGGCGACCGCATGACGCAGGTCTACACTCTGTTGTGACACCGGTTTACCAAAGTAACCTTGAGCAGGTTTCGGGATCTGATGTTAGTGTCATTCAAACCGATTGAGAATCAATTTAGATAATATCGCAGTGAGCGTATGAAACACTCCAAGTCCCTCTACAGCGACGGACTCGAATGTGGGTACAGGTACTATCTATGTGATCATTGAGTAAACGCTCCATCCATCGAACTGGCATCGCTTCCGGAAGATCACCCTTGTTAAGCTGTAGAGGTAGACTTTCCAGCCAGGCAGCTGGGTCTCCAAACATTGTCGTAGCGACTCGTTTGCCACGACGCTGTTGTATGAGAAAATGTCGATACAGTCATCAGTGTCCAGACCTTGACTGGTCAGCCATACACATGAACCAGGTAATCCTCGATTGCCTGGTGTAACCATTGCAGAGCGAAGAAGATGGCAAATATATCAAACAGTAATTCTTTCATCGTCGCAAACCTATGTCGCAAGGCACAATGCACATTTTAATTCTTGCTTCCATCTCATTCTGTACTTGTTTCCAGTTTATTGTTGGCATTGGATAGAAGTTGGAGGTCTGGCTTGCGCTACTGTCCGAGCCATTCTTTTGATGTTTCACAGCGACTATTCATCAACGACAATGACCGGCGCTGTAGCGCATGACCAAAACGTTAGGAAATTACTTACCATCCAATTTCTTTGGAACCCTTTCTGCGAGTACCTCCTTTTGCCGCCAAATATCCTTGTCTATTAGTAAGACCAGCTTACTGCACGTACTGTCCATGACGGTTTTGGTGTCAACTGTGTAACCTCGCATAGCCATCTTGGATTGCGCGATCGAAATGTCGTGCTTGCTGTAGAGATAACTGTATTCGGTATTGGGAAACTCCCTAACTGCGACAACAACTTCTACATGTTCGGTGTCAGCCTGGCATCTCGATTGCAGGTCCTGGCTAGTTCGCACTGCTTGTTGAACTTGTTTAGCTGGCTCTGGCGCCTTGTCATAGGACATTTCGTTTCCTCGCAATCTCTTGACATTGCTGACTATATCCAAGGGCGGTGCGATATATATGCAGTGGGGCAAAAAGAGTGCTCCACCAGGAGTAAATGAATTGACCACAACACGATTGGCAGAAAGCGCAGTTGCGGTTAAGGGACACTGCATCCCGCACTGGGGTGGCCGTTCTACTGGATCTCCTCAGCCTTGCTTTCGTTAAACAAGTGATCAGCTTGTTCTTCTCGACCAGTTTTGCGCAATAGCGCCGAGTAATTCTTAAGCAGCTTCGCCAGCGGTTCCGCGTCCTTGCTTCCATGCGAGCGAAAAATCGTTTCTGCCTCGTTATACAGTGGTTCTGCGAGGCCAAAACGTTTTTGTGTCTGGGAGAATTAGTAAAGCCGCAGTTAGGTGCATTTTCGTGGAGCTGATGATATATGTTATTCGCTGGCGTTGATATCCCTCGCGAACTATTACTTGTACAGCGAAAAGAACGTTTGGTCATTTTTGCTGGTGCAGGCGCGGCAATAACCTTAGCGCATCAAAAGCTGTTGAATGACCCGCACGATTGCACCGAATTTCTTCGTCCCTTTCTCGGGGATGATGACAGCTTAGCGAGTGCAATTTGCGGTGCCGAAAGAAATGGCGTGCCGCAAGAGACACTTTCAACTGCACTTTCCCAGCTCAGCATTGATACGGAAGATCTAATCAAGCGATTGGAAGACTGGCACTGCACCATGCCCGCAGCGCGGGTTAACTTACAGGCCTCGGTCGATTCACTGAACCGGATTGGCAAGCAGCCAAGGAACTCATGACTGACGGCAATTCGAAATGACGATTTGCGTTACAGGTCCAAGTGTCTTCGAAATTCGTGTAATTCGCTAGTGACGTCAGTTTGCGGACTATCGCCTTGTTAATGAAGTAATGCTTAATCAAACCGCCGAACCGGACGGGTCGTTTCCCCATTGCTTATGACAATTGGCGGAATATGACTTAGAATGACCTTCTCACGTTCACAAGGGGCGCTTGACTTCCGCTCGCAAACACTGGCATTGATCCTTTCCGATTGTATGGTGTTCAATCCACCCATGAGGTAATACGCCTAAATGGTTCTCTTGCAACTTCCGGAAAGCGCCGACATAGTCCAAAAGCTAGAACAAGCTTTGGAGTCGGAAAGCGGCGCCGATCATAATGTGACGCACAGTCCGTTGAGACGGCTAATGAATTCTTACCCAAGCAGCCCGATGGTGGTGCGAGCGGTGGCATTGGATCATCTTAAGCGGAACGAACATAGTGACGCAGAGAGGCTTCTAGAGCGTGCGCTTGAATCAAACGATTGTGATGTCATAGCGTGGTACGGGCTCACGTTGGTAAAGAGAGCCGCTGAAGACCAAGACATCATCACTCGTAGTATCGATTACATACGATGTATTCTGCCACCATTATTAGAACTTGAGGAGGAAGATAATCCTGCAGGCGGGCAAGGGATTAGGGCATTGACCGACGGCAAATTTGCCCGGGCTGAAAAGCTCCTAAAGGAAGCTCTCGTTGATGCGCCGAAGTCAAAACGAATAAGACAGAGTCTTGTTTACACACTGCTGGAGCAAGGCAAGAAGCAGGATGCGGAAAAACTATGCAGAGATTTGTTGGAAGACCATCCCCTAGATGGCGCTCTAGAGTTTCTTCTTGCTGCGGCGGTAGTTGAGAGAGACTCCGCTGCCGCACTAGGAATCCTTTCGTCGCTAACGAAACGCAATCCAGGTCATAGACCAGCCTGGAGAAGAATAGCGGTGCTTGAGGCTTTGAGTGGCAACATGGATTCGTGCGCTCAGGCAATTTCCAAGATTTCCGCAATAGACGGCATGGATACTTCGGTCTGGTACTGCGTTGGCCGAGTTCTATCTCTTAATGGAAAGAAGGAACTCGCTAGAAAAGCATTTGAGTTCGCTCTAGAGTTAGATGAAGAGAATTCGCGTGCTTGGTACGGACTAGCGTCGGTGTTATCGTCAATGGACGATAAGGCAGGCGCTGACGCGGCATTCGATAAGGCGCGGCATCTATTCAAAGGCTCTGAGCGATTTTGGATGACGCAGTCGCACGACATCGACCCAAGTCTCGGTTCGTTGCATTCTTGGCAGAATGGACTACTGCAATTGGATAGAAGGAACAATCTCCTATATCTAAAGGAGGATAGCAAAGGCATCGTCAAGTTTGACGGATGGTGCCTAAACCATGTTGAAACGCTGAGTGACAACAAAAGCAGCCTTAAGTTTGACTATGCCGAAAGAAGGCGACGAAAGCAAGATGAAGACGTCGACAATGATGATGATAATAGTGTATCGGTAATTCCGGGTGACATTCAAGTCAAGGACTGTTCTGCCATTGAGCTGCAGAAACGCTTATCGAATATTCGGCGAAAGTCTAGGGAATGGGACCAAGAGCAAGGCGTCAGTACGCTCTTTATCGGCATAGGCTTGCTTAATTGGTTTGATGAGTTTGAGAAACCAGCGGCCGCTCCTCTTCTCTTAATGCAATGCAACCTCCAACGTCCGCTCCAAAAGGGTCCGTTTGAACTGAGAGCGGAATCAGACGACATCATGGTCAACAAAACATTGGCCCACAAACTGAAACTTCTTGGGCATGAGCTGCCGGATTTCGATTTTGAAAAAGATGAGGTAGACGAATTTTTAGTAGCTTGCGAGAAGCTGACGGCGTCAAATGCAGACTGGCAAGTACGAAGAGAAATCATTCTTTCCAATTTCTCCTATACCAAACTTGCTATGTGGGAGGACCTGGAGACCATTCGGGCAAACGGACTTACGCACCCATTGGTCCGAGCTTTAGCGGGTGACGAAGTCACACTGCAGGACAGTGATATAAATTTGGACGACCTGATGATGGAAGACGGTCGTTTGGATGACATTGTGGATCCAGCCGAGCACTTTCTGGTAAAGAAAGCCGATTTCAGCCAGGTTCTGGCCGTCGCGACCGTCGATGCCGGAAAGAATTTGATCATTCACGGTCCGCCTGGGACTGGCAAGAGTCAGACAATAGCCAATTTGATTTCCTCAGCCTTGGCTAAAGGCAAGAAAGTCCTCTTTGTGAGCGAGAAAATTGCTGCCTTAGACGTGGTGAAAACCAGGCTCGAAGAATCGAGTCTTGGAGCATTTTGTCTAGATCTTCATAGCGAGAGAGGCAAGAAGGACAACGTATATAGTCAGCTACAAAAGTCTCTTGATCAGGATCGTTCGTCAAGGCACTCACAATTTGACTATGGGAAATTGAAGAGTCTTCGATCCGAATTGAATCAAATGGTTCGCGTTTTGCATCAAAAGAGAAATCCACTCGGATGCTCGATCTATCAAGTTCATGGGAAGCTCAGCCAGGTTCGAGATGATTTGGATATAGATATCCCAATCAACAATTTACTCAGTCGTCCCGAAAATCTAACCGACCAACATTTGGCTCGGCTGCTTGAATTGGCTGAGAAAATAGGCAAGCGGAAAGAAGAATTTGAACAGAATGATACCAGCCCGTGGAAGGTTCTAATAGACAGATCTCCTACCGCAACTACTGCCGACCAAATTAAAAGAGTAGTCTCAGCTCTTTGCACTGGTGCGCAGCAACTGGTCGATTCTAGCTCACGCCGAAGCGAACAGGTTTCCTGCACGGCACCTAATACAGTGGCAGAATGCGATTCGCTATGCAAGTTAGTTGAGCGGGTGCAGACTGCTCCTCGCCTACTGCCTGACTGGCTCAATTCAGCAAAGACTGGGGAGTTGAAAACGATAGCCGAAAGACAGAGAGCAGCGCAAAACCTGTATTTGACCAATAAGGTTCAGCTGCAGGAATTTATTGATAACAGCAAAATTGATCTGGACTACCAACAGCTAGAGCACTCGGTTGAGTCCGTGGACGCTTTCAAAACAGAACTCTGCGAACTCTTTGGGGGCGAGTGGCAAAAACGAATTTGCACTCAGCCCGATCTTCTACGCCAGCTGGTAGCGGAAGCGAGGTCGCAGATGTTGAAAACGACCACGCTCTCGGAGGAGCTATCCGCCACCATCGGTTGCGCTGCTCCAAGAACAATTCAGGAGATTCGCGAACTGGTGGAAAGGGTCCGAAAAGTCTGCAATCTCTCACCGCTACCCCGGATCTGTGCTGATTTAGTTAGTGGGCCTGAAGTACGCAGGAGAATCAAAGAAGTGCGAACGCTCATTGAGAGGCTGGCACCTCTGGAGGAAAAGTTTTCGAAAAGTTACTCACCTTCAGTGCTAGCAGAACTTGATCAGCAAACGCTAATTAGGTTCCGAACAGACCATCAAAGCTGGTTTAGTAGGCTCATCAGCCGCCAGTACAAACAGGATATGAGAGTCCTGCGCGGAAACCGTCGCATCACTGGTAATTTGGCCATTGACGACGCGATCAAGGACATTGAGTTGGCAATTGAAGTTAAAGAGCTCAGAGAACAACAATCGAAACTTCAAGACAAGCTCCAAGAAACAATCGGCGTCATGGAAGACACAACTCAATCCGCTTGGGAGCAATTAGAAACGCGGGTTTCACAGCTACAAGATCTCTTGAACCGGGAAAAAATCGACCATACTTCGTTAGGGAAGTTGGTAAGCGACCCGGCATCGGCTCGGGCTTGCCTGGAAACGGTAGACGTTGTTGATCGAGAACTAAAAGCCGTCGACGCTAAACTAGCCAAACTCTGCGGACAGGACCTCGACCTGTCTCGCGAATGGAGCTACTGGAACGATTTGTTGGATGATGGAGAGGAGAGTTGCGTTTTGTTGGGTGAAGTTTCATCCTCGCTCGGACCGCTGAAAAAACCGATCACTTCTATTTCACAGTTGACTGAATTGGTCCGCTGTTGCGCTGCTGATCGCGACCATGTGGTCCAAATGAGAACACAACAGTCCCATCTGTCACAATCATTCGGAGTCCATTTTAAGACGTACGATACCAACTGGCTGCAAATTGTCGAAGCTCTAACGTGGGCAGAGAGCTTCATCCATGACTTCGGTAATAGTCTGAACGCTCAACTAGTGGCTCTGCTATGTACCGACAATCTTCAGGAAATCGACTGGCGAAAGCTCAGGGAGCTGATCCGAAGCCAGTCTGATACTTATGACAAGGCCGCACAATGGTTCGATATAGATAAGACGGAATGGACAACATTCGCTGAAGCTCCACTGCGCGATCTAGTCACGTGGGCCGAAAATCTGGCTAGTCGTACGCAGGAGTGCGCAGAGTGGTTGCAGTACCGGCAATATGCGCTGGAGCTAGACCAGATGCTCGGTGTAGGAGCGCTAGCAGCAATTCGCAAGGCGACTAGTGATGCGGAACTCTTTCCTAGAATTGTGGCGCGACGCATTTATAGTGATTGGTTAGACATGTTATACAACTCACAGCAGGAACTGGGGAGATTTTCTGTTCTTGATCAGGAAGAACTTTTGACCAAGTTCAAACGACTGGATTCTGAGGAACTTCCGAAAGCGGCCGCACTTGAAATTCGTAAACGAATTCTTGCTCAATATCCTGATCAGCCGGGAGCTACGCACCGCGACGACTTCTATACTCTTTCCAACGAGTTAGCCAAGACACGCAGGCGTCTTCCAATTAGAAAGCTCATGACGAAGATCCCCGATGCAGTCCTGTCCATAAAACCTTGCTTCATGATGAGTCCTCTCGCCGTAAGCCAGCACCTTCCAATGGATCGCTCAGAGGCCGGAAAGTCGCTGTTCGACCTTGTGATTTTTGATGAAGCATCCCAGGTGTTTCCGGAAGATGCAATTCCTGCAATCGCGAGGGCTAGTCAAGTTGTGGTCGTTGGAGATCAACAACAACTGCCACCCAGTAACTTCTTCCGGCGGCTAGATCAAGACGACCTGAATGAAGATGATGATGAGCAGGTTGATGCCGAAGGCGCTCTTACTGACACAGAGAGTATTCTGCAAGCAATGAAAAAACTAGTTGGTAGGAATGTAACCGAGCGTTATCTAAAAGTGCATTATAGGAGTAAGCATGAGGATCTAATTAGGTTTAGCAACCACCATTTCTACGACAATCGTCTAATTGTATTTCCTTCGGCAATTCGCGAGCCCAAGGACGTCGGAGTTTTCTATGTCCCCGTTGAGAATGGAAGATTTGACGTGGGCGCAACACGCACTAATCTAGAAGAGGCTAAGAAAGTTGTCGACTTAGTGTTTGAGCATATCCGCTCAAGACCAGCATCGGAAACTCTTGGGGTAGTCACTTTATCTCGTGCGCAGTGCAATCTGATTGATCAACTCATCCAAGAGAGGAGACAACAGGAGCAAGATGTTGCCTCTAGATTCCAAGAAAATTGCAGCGAAGCCTTCTTTGTAAAGAACCTGGAACGCGTGCAAGGTGACGAGCGAGACCACATCATTCTGTCAATCGGATACGGGCCTAGCGTGGCTACTGGTCTCTTCAACAATCGATTTGGCCCAATAAATAGTCTTGGTGGTGACCGTCGGCTAAACGTTGCCATTACCAGAGCGCGTCAGCGATTCTCGCTTGTGACATCGCTCGATCCAGCAAAAATCACATCAGAAAATAAAGGCGGGAGACTTTGTAAGCGGCTCCTGGAATTTGTACGAAAGCCAAAAGAATTCTTCGAGTCATCGCTGCCTGGCACAAATTCCGAAGGTCCTGATTCTGAATTTGAAGTTTGGGTGAAACAAGCTTTAGAAAGAAGAGGGCATTCTGTCGTGTCGCAAGTCGGCACAGCTGGCTACAGAATTGACTTAGCTATCCTCTCGTCCGATCGAACACGCTTTGACTTGGGGATAGAGTGTGATGGCGCTGCATACCATAGCAGTCCAGCAGCGCGAGATCGAGATTGGTTGCGCCAAAGCATTCTCGAATCTCTTGGCTGGACAATTCACAGAGTATGGTCCACTTCGTGGCTGTCTAGCCCGCAGAAAGAGCTTGATCGAATTGAACGGGCGCTTTCCAAAGCGCAAAGTCGATCGGATTTAGCACCTTCTGTTCACTAAATAGATCACTGAAATGGTATCGACCTCAAAAACAAAAACAATCAACCAGGACATTGCTGATAAGCGTGCGGATTCTTGGAGTGCGAGCATCCACAGATGGCAAAGCGGCCTGCTTCAGCTAGACCGCAGAAATAGCTTGCTTTACTTCAATAAGCAGAACAAGCACAGTGTGCAGATCATTAGCGAACCGGATCACATTGTCGATTTACTTACACGCGACGAATGTGGACTAAGATTTGCCAAACCTGATTACTCAAAAATACCATCCTTTCAGTCTGCAGCTTACATCACTGGCGATCTTCAAACAGCAGGATGTGACTGTATCGAATTGCAGAAACGCCTACAAAAGTTACAACGAAAGGACAAGGAATGGGAAGAAGAGCAAGGTGTGAATGTGCTTTTTCTAGCGATTGGTTTCCTCAACTGGCTTGACGAAAACAGTACCAACGCTTGCGCTCCAATCCTTCTTCTCCCGTGCGACCTCAATCAGCCTGAGCTAAGTGATCACATTTGGTTGTGCCGAGAGCTCGATGACATTGTGATCAACGCTACCCTAAAACACAAGTTGGCATTGCTTGGTATCACGATGCCACCACTTGAATCCGAGTCCCCAAGCGAGTATCTGTCAAGCTGCGAAAGTCTTTTTCAGAGTATGGGATGGTCCGTTTCAACTGACCTGGTTCTTAGCACTTTTGTTTATTCAAAAATTTCCATGTGGAGTGATCTTGCGGTTTTAGCAAGCAGCAAAGTCAGGCATCCACTTCTAGAGATGTTTGCTGGAACCCGTCCAACCGCGTCAACCACCGGTGATAGCAGTTTGGATTACGAGCTAGCCGCAGGCGGACTCGACGATTGTATTGAGCAGGAGCTATTGTCAATCGTGATGGAGTCTGATTATAGTCAACTCCTCGCGATTGATGCTGCACGACAAGGACATCATTTGATAATTCATGGTCCGCCGGGGACGGGAAAGAGCCAAACTATCAGTAACATTATCGCTACCATGTTGGCTGACCATAAGTCCGTCCTTTTTGTAAGCGAGAAAACAGCTGCCTTGGATATCGTGAAACGTCGATTGCAGGAGTGTGATCTGGACGCATTCTGCCTTGATTTGCACAGCGAGCGCGGAAAGAAGGATAGTGTATACAAACAGTTAGCCCAGTCCATCGAAGAAGCGCGTCGCGTCGCACGTCCGAGATTCGATTACGAAAATTTGAAACGAATTAAGGATACTCTAAACAAGGACGTTAGATCCTTTCACGGAGTGGGGTCTTTAGGATTGTCTGTCTATCAGGTTTTTGAGCGATTAGCCACCCTCACCGACATACCAAAGCTTCAACTTCCGTCCAGTGGTGGGCATGTTATAAACCAATTACTCGAAAAAGATCTCGAAGAAACATTACATCTTGCTAGGTGCGTCGCGGAAAAAAGCAGCGAATTTGCCAGTCATTTCGCTTCTCCTTGGAACGAACTCAGACCGGATCCCCCACGCTTTCTGTCAGTTACGTCGTTTGAACACAAGCTCTCCAAAATTCTTCGATCGCTCCAGACCGGCATTAACATAGGCCAAATAATCTCGCGGGAGATTGGGTGTGGAGATCCACGAACCCTACATGGACTTAAAAACTTGACTGAGTTTTTCGACGCACTGCTTGCGATACCACATCGTCACCTGCCACTTTTCGACAAACCAGATCTCAAGTCGCTGTTGGTAGTTGCAGAGGATGCTGCAACCGCTTATGAACAAAGGAACCGCTTACTGAGCCAATTCAGAGCGCAGCCGCTGGTAAGGACAAAAGTAGACCCGGAGCAAGGCGAGATCGTACGCAAGTTGCGATTATTGCCGTCAAATGGATTGCTAAACGATTGGACAATTCGAAATCAAGATTGGCCAAAATGTTCAACCATGCTGCATCGAGCAGCTTCGGGAATCTCAGCATTTGGTTACGCTTGGTCTGAGCAAATCTTAGTTCGAGAAACTAAATTGTTCGCGGATGAATCTTCGGTGCTTGCCAGCTTTACAGGGAGGCCTCTGGGCACGTTGCCCTTACCCAACGACCCTGGAGGTTTCATCAATAATTTGGAACTCATACAGAAAGAGGCTGGTCATGTAAACAAGCTGTGGGGCGAATTCATTGCTGTTTTGCGAACGATCCGATTACCAGATCAGCGATTGCGGAAATGTCAAAAAGAAATTAGCGAGCGGGTTGCCGACGCAGATATAGCTGGCAGGCTGGCCGCGGAAATCATGCAAAATTGCCAGTCTTTAGCAGATGAGATCGTTTACGACCATCCTGAATCATTTCAAGACATTCGACGTTTATTGGCGAATGCTACTGTAACTCAAAGGCTTTATCCAAGCAGCGTAGGCCGTTTAAGCCTTCCAAGCTGCCGAAGGACAATGCGTTTGATCCGTCTAGGCATGCGGCTCTGCGCTGAGATTAAGAGGTGCGAGCAACAGTTGCTGCCAGACTGCGATTTGAGACTCTGTGACTTACTTGATGAAAGTATTGTATCGAGGCACTTCAGGTTCGAACATAAAAGTGTTTTCAAAGGACTGACGAAAGAATACAAACGCGATGATCGAATGATCTCGGCTCTGGTGAAAGAGCGGCAAGAAGAATACAAGACCATTGCGACGGTTGAAAAAGCATTACGATTGAAAAATTTGCGAGAGAAATGGGAGCGAACAAGCAGTCGATTGGACCATCTTATCCCGGATCTATTTTGCGGCGAGCAAACAGACTGGTACAAAATCATCGATTTGTTAAACGAGCGTCGTGGCTTGTTGGAGTCAAATACGGAAGATGGATGCGAGAATCTCTCAGATGAGAAAATGATTGAGATCGGTGTCAAGATTCATAAGCTGACACGGTCCCTATGGGCATTTCATAAACAAATCGAGAAAGTGCGTCGCGAGCCACTGCCGCTCAGTGTCCACCAACTGGGGGAACTTCTGTCGAAGGCAAGCTGGCAAGCTCGATTGATTGGAACAGTCGTAGATACGTGTCAGCCTATACCTCCACACGTGCAGAATTTGAACCACTTGATCGTCCATGTATCTGAGCAGCTTGATGCAAACATCAATCTGAATCTATTGGAGACTAAAATTCAAGTCGGTGAGAGTGCGCTCGGCTTCCTGGCGCCGAACTTTTATAGCCCTGATGTCATATCTAGTATCAAGAGCACCATTAGGGCTCAAGAGCTCGGTCTCGTTGCAGGCGTTTTGGGACTCAAAAACACCAGTACCAACTGGCAGAAATTTAGATCCCTGTGCAAAGAATTGAGGCAGAATCTGTCCACCGTGGTGGAGCAGATCTCTATGCTTCAGATTTTGTTTCACAAGCCAAAAAAGTGGCTAACTTTGGATACCGCACCACTCGATGAATTGGTAGCTTGGTATCAGCTATTAGTGGAGAGCCTTCCGACTTTTTGGGATTTTTTGGAATATCGAGAATATGCCAAACGCTTAAACAATCTTGCTTCGTACGATTTGGTCGGAGCGCTAAGGCGTTGCACAGAGGAAGCATCTTTGGTACCAAGTATTCTGGAGAAACAATTGCTTACCGCTTGGCTCTCACGCGAAATCGAAAAAGACCATTCCCTCAGAAACTTTAATCCAGTAGAGCGGGCAGTTTTGGTTAATGATCTGAAGCGAATTGATCAAATCGAATTGCCTGCAACGAATATAAAAAGAATCCAGTTTCGCTTGTACAGAAACTTTCCACAGGCCCATGCCTGGCTCGCAAGCGGTGGGGAATTCGCGATAGTCCGAGGAGAATTGAACAAGAAGAGGAAGCGGCTAGCGATAAGAGAATTATTGGACCGTGCTGGGAAACTTATCAGAGTGCTTAAGCCGTGTTTTATGATGAGCCCACTTGCTGTAAGCCAGTATCTGCCGGCCCTCGACGAGAGCGGTGCGACTACATTTGATGTCCTAATTTTCGATGAAGCCTCACAAATTTTCCCGGAAGACGCGATACCTTCGATAGCACGATGCAATCAAATCATCGTCGTCGGCGATAGCCAGCAGCTGCCCCCAACGAGCTTTTTCAAAAAGTCCACCAGCGATGACGAACAAGAAGATGAGGGCGATACCGATGCCTTTGACTCCAGTATGTACACAGCCAGCAGCATCCTAGACTTGATGAAACAATTCTCCGGGCGAGGCGTAATAGAGCGACATTTGCAAACGCACTACCGCAGTAGGAACGACAGCCTTATCAACTTTTCAAATCAAGAATTCTATTCGGGCAGACTTTGTGTTTTCCCATCACCATTAGTAAGCACCGCAAAGACTGGAGTGCTTAGTCACTATCTAGAAAATGGGCGTTACGATTCCGGCAAGAGCCGTACTAATCCAGTTGAAGCTGAATATTGTGTGGAGCTGGTATTTGATCACCTAGAGAAGTACGGACGGAGCAAGAGTCTTGGTGTCATAGCATTTTCCCGAGCGCAAGCAGACCTGATTTTGGAACTGATCATCCAACAACGTCGAATTGACAACAGGTTTGATGCCTTTTTTAGCGAAAGTCAGTCAGAACCGTTTTTCGTTAAGAACCTTGAGAATGTACAAGGGGATGAACGCGACCACATCGTGTTGAGTCTATGCTATGGCCCAGCCCTTGCAAACGGTGAAGTATATTCCTTCTTTGGACCACTTGGCAGAAGTGGTGGACACCGCAGACTCAACGTTGCTGTCTCCCGTGCCCGGGAAACACTTCATTTTGTTCATTCTTTGAGACCGGCGCAAATTCGCTCTCAACAGCCTGGTCCAACGTATTTGCGCAAATTCATTCAGTACGCAAACGAGTCGAACAGACAAGTTATGCAAGCATCGACGGCGATACGAGACAAGTCTGGGATCGCTGACCTAATAACCACCGCCCTAGCTAATCAGGAAATTCAATCTGTGCAAGGTTACGGTACCGAGACCTGCTCATTCGATGTAGCCGTCCAATCGGCGGACGGCGATCTTGATTTCGGTATCCAATTGCCAACCAAGCAATTTCACAACTCTCCTGCAGCGTCTGACAGAGAATGGCTGCGGGACGAGGTCCTTCGAGGGTTGGGTTGGAATGTGTGCCGAGTCTGGCCGCAAGATTTCTCAGATAGCACCACTATGGCTCTCTTTGATGTCTTGCGGCCGCGAATTGTATTGGAGACCAGCCAAACTAAACGGCGTGAGATCGACTTTAAGAAATTGAGGGCGCCATACGAACGATTGCTGTATGGATCAGACCGTGATCAAGAGGGCTCCTTGCTGTTTCCTGCGTACTGCCCAGCGTCCTTGAATGATTTGACGGTTTACATGTCGGGACGAACCTATGAGCCTTATCAAGTCGCCAAATGCCTTGTCCGCATAGCCGAAACGGAAGGACCGGTACACGTGGATCAAGCAGTTGAGCGAGTCCGCGACTCATTAAAATTACAACGAGCAGGGCCTCGTCTCCGACAAGTCGTTATCGATGCCCTCCGCTCACTAGTCCGCCGTGGTGACGTAAGCGCGAATTCCAAAAGTGAACCCGAATTTTTCTGGACCAATGACCTGGGCGGAAATGCTACACCGAGGCGCCCGACCGATGGATGTAAGGCCCGACCCATAGAACACATCGCCGAAGCAGAGTTACAGTTCGGTTTACTTACAGTTGCTGAGAGTCTCATGAGTGCTTCTGTTCAGGAGATTTTACAAGAATGTGCTAAGCAATTTGGATACGTGCGCATGAGCAAAGATGTCAGCTACGCGCTCGAAAAATCACTCAGCAAGCTAGTCAAAGAGGGACGATTGGCAGAAGCGAACGATCGGATTGAAGTTGTCCACTAAATTGATTGTCAATGCAATTGCGCTTGCTCGGCGGATGTCATTCTTTCCACTTTGTTGAAGTCAGACAACCAAGCGGTTTGGCAATCGCTGAGTGGTCCATTCGTACTGAATATTGCAGTCGCTAGTTTGCTAAGAAGCTGGTGTGCAGTGTTTGCATAGTCACTTCCGCAATAGTCATCATAGCTCTCAAGTAATACAAGGAAATCGGGCTTGTCTTTAGGAGACTGTTTAGGAATTTTCCCGTCATTGAATAGTCCTCTGAGATCCGGGATTGTTCCAATCTCTCCGTGTCTACCAAATGTAGGAGCGAGATCGTAAAGCAGCTCTATCGCTGATCTGCGCGGTTTTTCATCTACGTTGACTATGCTGCACGCAAACCAGAACAGCTCAAAACGCAACCAATGATCCATGGTTTGAACTTGGCGCGCGATTTCCTTATGACTCTTTACCTCGTCAGACAAAGGGTTTAGAAGCAGATTGACCGTCGAGTTGATTTCTTCGATCAGAACAGGACTAGCAGGATTTAGACAGCTCTCTGCCCTGCGGCTGGCGGTAACTACCTCTTCCCATAGCTGCTGCAATTCTGTCAATAGTTGGCGCTCTGAATCGATATTCGGTGCCAGAATTACCCCCGATAGATCCAGCAGCATCGTCTGTAGTGCTACGGCATGCTTGGAAGAATGGTCGGCGTCATATTGGCGTAGAAGACTCAAACAGTCCGTCGGAGGATGTTCCCAGAGCTCTGGTTCTGTTATTGCAGAATCCGCGAAAATCTGTCTGTGTCGGCTAGAATCAAGCGCCATCGATAGTAGTCGCCCCCTTGCTGCACAAAAGGACTCACACTGGGCCAAAGTCAGATCTCCTAGTCTCAGCCTGACAAAAATGGCCAACGCGACAATTTCATTGGCAAGCTCAGTTTGTGGAGTGTTTGGTTCTTCACCATTCACTTTATGGAGCATATATGCGAGTGGAGTCTCTATCGTCGACAAAGTCGAATCCACAAGATTGTTTAGGTGTCTTGAACTGTCTGATTTTAGCTGCTCTGCTCGTCCTAAGTGTTCTATGCATTCGCAGAGCTCTGCATGCAAATGGTCCTGATTGGTTGTTCTTGATAGATCGAGAAATATATCAACGAATTTCTTCAGCCAGCTCTGCCAAAGCTTTGCATAGCTGCTCCCATGACTTTGGTCGTGTTCATGCAGAATCCGCAAAGCCAGGGATTCTAAAACTCGATACTGATCGGGATGATCATCAATTGCATCGAGCAATATGGTGGTGTGCTGTTGGGTGTTGACCCCGCACACACCACCGAGGAAGAAGTCGTCCACGTCTGCTGAAAACGCCACTTGTAGTGGCAAAACGTTTCCACTTTTTTGTGTAATGTGCCGAGCGAGCAAGAAAAAGTCATACCCCAACAATTCTTGTGGTGTTTGAGTTGTTCCACGTGAAAGTAAATCCTCGGACTTGAGCACCTTGTATAAGGGTCCCAGTATTGGAGTCACTTCTCTTATGAATTTTGCTCCGTATGTGCTGTGGGCCACGTGTGTGTACCTCCTGCTCTTTGCGCTCGCAAGTGACTTTCTGCTTGCTGCTTATTCTGATTGGAATTGCGTACAGGCTTTGTCGCTGCTCATCCGAAAACCGAAACTCAATAAGAACTGAATGTATTGCTCGTCAGTCATATCGTCATATTCACAGCAATTCTAGCAGGACGTTCTTTGTCAGGCAGCATTGGAAGGCCACTGCACACCGAATTTCTCTGGCAGGATCGATTGGCCGCATAGAAATCACCAACCACGAATGCTCATTCCTTTCTCAAGATTGCTCTCTGCTTCATTGGACGCATGGCGCATCGCTGCGCAAATGTTTAGGCACGGTCGGGCCCTCGGGTTATGGTTCATCGCGGCTCAGCCCTGATCGCCTTGGCTCTTGCATCCAATTTGTCAGCTTCTGCCTCTCTGTTTGATTTACGCAAAAATGCAGCGTAATTTTCCAAGCACGCGGCCACGTTTGGATGATTTGGTCCCAATGCCTTCTCCATTATCTGCAGTGACCGCTTGTAAAGCGGCTCAGCTTCTGCGTACTTCCCTTGTTCCTTATAGAGTAACGCCAGATTATTCAGGCTCGTGGCAACGTCTGGATGGTTCGGACCCAGTGCCTTCTCATATATCCGCAGGGAGCGCTTATACAGTGGCTCAGCTTCTGCGTACTTCCCCTGGTCCAAATAGAGTGCCGCCAGGTTATTCAAGCTTCCTGCAACGTCCGGGTGATTCGGACCCAACGCTTCCTCGCTTATTTGTAAGGAGCGCTTTAAGAGCGGCTCGGCGTCTGCGTACTTCCCTTGCGTGTGATAGAGTCCCGCCAAGTTATCCAAACTCGTGGCAACGTCTGCATGATTCGGACCCAGTGCCTTCTCATGTATCTGCAAGGAGCGCTTAAACAGCGGTTCTGCTTCTGCGTACTTCCCTTGCACCTTATAGAGTAATGCCAGATTATTCAAGCGCACGGCAACAGACGGATGATTCGGACCCAGCGCCTTCTCCTCTATTTGCAGAGAGCGCTTATACAGTGGCTCCGCTTCTGCATACTTCCCTTGCACCTTATAGAGTAACGCCAGATTATTCAGACTCGTGGCAACAGACGGATTATTCGGATCCAGCGTCTTCTCCTTTATTTGCAAAGAGCGCTTATACAGTGGCTCAGCTTCGGCGTACTTTCCCTGCGTGTTGTAGAGTCCCGCCAGGTTATTCAGACTCGTGGCAACAGACGGATTATTCGGACCCAGAGCCTTCTCCTTTATTTGCAAGGAGCGCTTATACAGTGGCTCAGCTTCTGCGTACTTTCCTTGCGCGTTATAGAGTAGCGCAAGATTATTCAGACTTGTGGCAACAGAAAGATCATTCGGACCCAGCGCCTTCTCCTCTATTTGCAAGGAGCGCTTAAACAGCGGCTCCGCTTCACCGTACTTCCCTTGCGCCTTATAGAGTAGCGCAAGTTCATTTAGACTCAAGGCCAGTCGTGTATCTTGTGGTCCGAACTTCTCGGCCTCTTGCAACGCTATGGACAGCGATTTCTCAGCTTCAACGTAGTGTCCTTGCTTATAAGCTGCCGTGCCGGCGTCCGTATATTTGTCCCACTGTGTTGTCTGGGCATATGCATTGGTTGCAGTGAAGCAGACAAGCACTGTCGCCATCAGCAAGTACTTACAGCCCTGGTTCATACAAATTCTCGCTCCAAAGATGGTGCTCTCGTAATCCATTAGCCGCTAGTTTCGCACGCGTCCCTTAACGAGCGTTGGCAACGATTCGCTGAATTGCTGCTGCTCGCAGTCGCTCCACATCTGACTCAATACCAAGGTGCTTTGCAAGCGAGCTGGCCGCAGGAGACACAGACAGCACCGGATAAAATCTATCGAGCCATTGAAGTGCGTTTGATGTTTGCACCCGCGATCCACAGTAGATGTCCATCCACGCCGGATCGTCGGGCACCATGTTGGCCAGTTCTTGGAGAGACAATTGCTCCAATTCCTTTTGGGTAACGGCTCTGGTCTCTTCCACGGCCTTTCCATCGGCGGGCTGATTCAGCATTCTTTTCGCCCATTCCAGGAATTCAGGCGGCTTGATGAGTCGGAACGCAACGCCGGGGCGTTCCATCAGCTCTTGCGCCAGCTCATGCCGAGGTTGCGCATTGTCCGTTTTGTCTGTGAACCAATCGCCCTTTGCGTCGGCAGTGACAAAGACAATGGCCTTTCGTACAGCTTGCGCGTGGTCAATTATTTGGAACCATGCCAACACGTCCCCATATGGATTGCCTTCTTTGCCTACCTTCCCGTAATCCTTGTAGCCCGGTGGCGTCTGCGTCATATAGCGGGCTTTGCCTTCGACGCATTTCTCGATGATTTCTTCGCTTGTGTACGGTCGCCCAATTTGGCCGAGCGGAAAGAGATCTGATAGTTGGTTCTGAATGGCTAACCATTCTCCCGAATAATCACGCTTCCAGCTGGAGAATTGCTCTTCCATCTTCACAGACAGCTCTTGGACGTGCGCCCGAAGTTCCTCGTATATCGCACCAACGTCTGGCGAATCACCCAGTACGCGCTCCTTCTGTTCTTTTATGACCGCATCTACCATGCTCATTACTTTTTTCAGCGGACTGACAAACGCCTCGGACTGCTCGTTCTCCATTTGCTTCTTACGGCCAGCCAAAAGCAGATGATATTCTTCAGCAATCTGGTACGGAACCCATAGCTGTTTTTGAACGCTTGTCAGTGTGTTGAGCCAGCTTGAACGGGTGCGCACTGGATAGCTGTAGATGTTCAGCAAGACGTGGGTATCGAAAACAAAAACCGCTTCGTGCCATATTGCATCATATCCGGACGGCTTTCTTGCATCGTACGCCTGATAGTACTGAGGAAATAACTCTTTCACTGGCTGCCGTCTCCGTGAATGCCAACGTCACTCGGTCCCACCTCTCTACTAGCGGAGAAAACATCAAAATTTGAAGGGATGTTTGATAATTGAAGAAGAAGTCTATTTTCTCGTCTTGTCATTTTCTACTCACTTGCTGTTGTGGTGTCGTGACTGGTGCAAATTAACATCTGAGCTGAGATTCCAATGAATTTGCGAGCGTTTGCGCGACTCAAAGTAGGAGCCATTAATAATACAGGGCGCTTTGCGCTTTGTATGCAACGCCTTTCCACGCGGGGAAACGTCTAATATCTAGGCTTAGCCTGCGCGGCATTGGGCTGTGCCACAAAGCATTTGTTTTCTGCTACCTTATTTTTTGCTGAACCATCGAACCATCCGGAGGGTGCAAAAATTTGTTCCAAAGGTAACGATTGACCATAACAGCATCGTCGCTCTCGACAAAAGGTCCACTGGCGCATTGCTAAGCGCCAAAGACATCGAGATCGCTAATGCTATGGACGGCATAATTCAACTGGCTTCAAGTAGAGATGTAGCGATTGTTCTGCCTGCTATAGCCGCATCTGAGCGACAGCAGAAGGGACGAGCCATCGGAGATTTCTCGATGTTCAAAGGTCGAAACCAGACAACCAAGCGATTTGGCGATCGCTGAGTGGTCCATTTGTACTGAATATTGCAATCGCAAGTTTGCTAAGAAGCTGGCGTGCAGTATTTGCATAGTCACTTCCGCAGTAGTCATCATAGCTCTCCAGTAGTACAAGGAATTTGGGCCTTTGTGCAGGAAACTGTCTAGGAATCTGCCCATCAATGAATAGTCCTCTGAGATGTGGGATTGTTCCAAGCTCCGCGTGTATACCAAATGTTGGAGCAAGATCGTAAAGCAGCTCTATCGCTGATTTGCGCGGTTTTTCATCTACGTTGACAGCGGTACATGCAAAAAAGAACAGCTGAAAACGCAACCAATGATCCATTGTTTGTGTTTGAACTTCGCCCGCGAATTCCTTATAACTCTTTACCTCTTCAGACAACGGGTTTAGAAGCAGGTCGACGGTCAAATTAATGTCTTCGATCAGAACAGGACTACCAGGATTTAGACAATTCTCCGCCATGCGCCTCGCGGTAACAACCTCTTCCCATACTTTCTGCAATTCTGATAATAATTGGCGCTCTGAATCAACATGCGGTGCCAGAATCAGCCCCGACAGATCCAGCAGCATCGTCTGAAGTGCTACCGCATGCTTGGAAGAATGGTCGGCGTCATATTGGCGTAAAAGACTCAAACAGAGAGTTGGAGGATATTCCCAGAACTCAGGATCTGATATTGCAGAATCCGCGCAAACTTGTCCGTACCGGCAAGCATCTAGCTCCTTGGATTGCAGTCGCCCGAGTGCTTTACAAAAGGATTCACATTGGGCCAAAGTCAGATCCCCTAATCTCAGCCTGACAAAAATGCCCAACGCGGAAATTTCATTGGCAAGCTGAGTTTGTGGAGTGTTTAATTCTTCACCAATCACTTTATGGAGCATATATGCGAGTGGCTTTTCTATTGTCGACATGGTCGAATCCACCAGATTGATTAGGCGTCTTAAACTTTTTAATTGCTCGACACCACATAACTCGATTTCAGCCGCATTAGCCGGTTTTGGCGGGATGATGTCGTTCGCGAGGTGTACACGGTCGGTCGAAACTGCTCCATTTGCAGTGGCCGCATTAGTCATTATCAAGACCCCCTGGATTATCTGGCCGAGCAAGTCAGCAATGGTGATCATGATTAAGGATTGCCCAGATAAATCCTGCTCAGACGACACTGACGGTTCTCCAATCTCTGATAATAGTTTTCTGGTCTGCAACTCAAAAGTTGGAGCACTTAGCAGAATTTGCTTTTCTCTTTCATCTAGAGTTCCATCTGTCTCCATCAATTTCTTTGCAAATGCAAGTTTAAACTCCTCCCATTGGCGATCCAAATCTTGTGTGTTCGATGATCCAAGGTCGCCAACTTCGCTTAAGCGCAGCGGCTTATTTATCATTGTCGACGCTAGCTCGACAAATTGTTTCTTGTGAATAGATAGGTTTTGGAGACAGTCCTGTCCTGTTCTGCGTTCCTCGTAATCGCATAAGTCGGCTAAGACTGCCAATTCCTTATTGGACAGGCCACCAGGTTGTAGGTGTAATCGACAGCCGAGGTGGATTAATTCGATTAACAACTGTTCCTTGAGCGTGTGGATATGAACAGGTCTCTTTCCCTGTTCCTTCAGCGTGTGGTTATGAACAAGTCTCTTTCGCTGTTTCTTCAGCGTTTGCTTATGAACAGGTCTCATTCCCCCTTCTTCAGCACTACGAGGCACTACAAAGGCAAGGACGAACTTGTCCAACTCTCCCTCCCAATCAGCGATTAATTTTCTGCTGCCATTGAAATGCATCCGCCGTCTCCTGTTCCGTGCCGACCGAGCCTCTGCGATTTGGAAGTTTCGCCAAGCAGACTATGGCTTTAGTAATTATGTATTTTAATCCATCCGAATTCCATGGCGCGGTCATCTCGTATACAAACGGGTGACGACGGCAACTTGTTAATGCCCACGGGCAGCTCGAAAGGTGCTGGAAAGTGATCTAGCGCCAAAGACACCGCTTCTTGAGCCAGGCTTCGAAGTCCTTCCGGGCGATGATCTTCTTGTGCCCCCTCCCAAGTGGTTTGAGCGATTGGATGACTGACCAGGCGTCCCTAGCAACCGTTAAACCAAGAACAGCCTATATGAAAGGCAAACTGATTTCAAATCCTGCCGCAACATATGTCCAGCCAGCGCACCATATGTAGTGTTAGCCGAAAACTAATATGCAATGCGCTATGCTACGCCCGGACCCATAAAACTCCATGCCGCGCTCTTGATCCTGATCGAGAATTCGTTCAGCTAACTTTTTGAGCTTGTCGCACACGCAATCTGTAGTGCAACTACCGAAGTAATGCGTAAGCATCATCTGCTGCTTCCATTCAATTGTCATGCCGGATAGCATTGTGCCATGCTGCGGGCAGACGACATTTTTCAGCTTGTTATCTAAATCTGGTGTGCATATTGTATGTCCACCCCGCAAAATGGATTCAACGCTCCCAATTTCTCGAACAGTGCCATCTGCGAACTTAACTTTGATTTCCACGAGGTTAGCCTCCTATGTGTTTTGTATATACCGCTACCGACGCCACCATGAGCTACGCACCCACTCTTACAGCGCCCGGCCGCGGCAAGAGCGAGCATAGTGGACGAGCGCGGGCCAAGCAATTATTGCCAAGAGCTTACTTCGAGAGAAGCTGAATAAGGTTTGGCTAGGGCGAGATCGCTGTTGTCGGCAAGCTTTGTTCTATGATCCTCCATCTTAGGAGCGCGAAATTCTATGAACAGAGCCATGAAGTACCTGCTCACGACCATGCTTGTGGGCATCGTTGCCACCGACACAATCAATACGTCATGTGCCCAGACAACGCAGTGGGACAAATATACCGATACCGGGACGGCCGCTTATAAACAAGGCCAATATGCTGAGGCCGAGAAATCTTTAGCCGCCGCATTAAAGGAGGCAGGGAAATTTGGGTCACAAGATACTCGGCTCACGACAAGCTTGGATAACCTGGCAGTGCTGTATGACTCGCAAGGGAAGTACGCAGAAGCAGAGCCGCTTTATAAGCGCTCCCTTGCCATAAAGGAGAAGACTTTGGGTGCGAATCATCCAGAAGTGGCCACGAGCTTGGATTGCCTGGCAGCGCTCTATTATTCGCAAGGGAAATACGCAGAAGCAGAGCCGCTTTACAAGCGTTCCTTGCAGATAATGGAAAAGGTGTTAGGGCCAAATCATGCAGACGTGGCCACAGGCTTGAATAACCTCGGGACACTCTATAAGAAGCAAGGGAAGTACGCAGAAGCAGAGCCGCTTTTGAAGCGCTCTTTGCAGATATCGGAGAACACACTGGGTCCGAATCATCCACATGTGGCCGCCAGCTTGGATAACGTGGCGGAGTTGTATCGGGCGCAAGGAAAGTATGCAGAAGCAGAGCCGCTTTATAAGCGCTCTCTCGCTATAAGAGAGAAAGCGTTGGGGATGAATCATGGCGCAAAAACAGACATTGGCGCCACCCTGGAGGACGTGCCCACAAGTTTGAATAACCTGGCGGCACTCTATTATTCGCAAGGGAAGTACGCAGAAGCAGAGCCGCTTTATAAGCGGTCCTTGCAGATAATGGAAAAGGCACTGGGTCCGAATCATCCAGACGTGGCCACAAGCTTGAATAACCTGGCAGCACTCTATGACAAGCAAGGAAAGTATGCAGAAGCAGAGCCGCTTTATAAGCGGTCCTTGCAGATATCGGAGAAAGCGTTGGGTCCGAATCATGCAGACGTTGCCACGAACTTGAATAACCTGGCGGAGTTGTATCGAGCGCAAGGAAAGTATGGAGAAGCAGAGCCGCTTTACAAGCGCTGTTTGCAAATATTGGAGAAAGCGTTGGGCCCAAATCATCCAGACGTTGCGGCCAGCTTGGAAAATTACGCTGGTCTTTTGCGTAAAACGAATCGAGAGGCAGAAGCTGAGAAGCTGGAGAAAAGAGCCAAGGCCATCAGGGCAAGGCCGCGATGAACCATTCAATTGCTAGGAGCGAAGCTGTCACTACAGGAAAAATTGCGGTAATCCTGGCACCATAGGCAGTGCTTGCATTATTTCTGCCGATTTAGGACACCCTGAATATGCACTCTTGTTGCATCTACATCCCGCATGTAGCAAGTGAAACTGACCACCTGCATTTGCTTACCATCCCAACCGGGCTGGATTATTAGCAATGGTTTGTATTTCTCTGATGAAAATGAAGCAAGCACAAAATCTGGATTATTTGTGTCGTTACGGTTTGCGTATGGCTCACAATTCTTTCTCTGTCAGGTTACAGCCCACATCAAGCACTCATCAACTTAGATCGCAGTGATATACAATCACAAAGGGGCTTTGACTTCACTTTAAGTGCTCGTTTTAGAGACTAACAGGATCTCGAAAGCTGTGAACTAAGTTCAAAAAACGCGAACGGATATTTCTTAATCCAGCTATCATAATCTCCAAGTCCGACTGCCAGCGACAGCAAATGACTCAGGAAAATGGCTCAATGATTGAAGATCATAAGAAAGCTTACATCGACTTGATGTCATTGATTGAATACGGTGGACAATGGAATTGCCGTTGGCATGCAGGTAATGTTGCCGACATACTCTTACAAGCACTTCAGGTCATGAATGAAGTGCAGGAAGGATCCAAGGAGCGAGAATTTGTAGCCCAATCTCCATGGCAAGCTGCAATTTGGCTGCTGTTCAGGTCGATGTTGCTGGCAGACGAAACGTTCCTTCCCGAGGCGAGAGCTGGAAAGGCCAAGCAATTCGGCCTGTCAGACATCGGAACCACGATCACAATCTTTCGAGGCCAGCGAAATCCATCTTATGGATTTTCTCCAAGCATCAAGCAGCCACATCTAACCCCGCAACAACGCGAAACTGCTAGTTGTGCAACCAAGATTTTCTGTAATGTCCTGCACGATTTGTATGTGGGATCGGGTGGTGCTCATGTAGAGGCCAATGGCTTCACAGCTATTGCTCAACACTATGATATGCGAACCAGCCTTCTGGATTTCACAACTGACCCTTCAATTGGCGTATTCTTTGGGCAATACCTAAATAAAGAGGGAGAACTAGGTGCCACCTATTATGTGCCGCTGGCAACTGTTCTGAAGGACATCAGAATTATCCTTCCGCCCCCATTTGTGGCGAGACTTTATAGGCAGCGCGGCTTCTTTGTCGATGTGCCAGGTCCGGATGCCAATGATCTGCACAAGGTGTGCGGACGGATCTTGTTTCCGGCGAAACCTGACTTTGTGCCGCACCGGAGGATCAACAACTCATCTGGGGATTACAGAATACTTGTGCTTCCCGGTGACAGGCTGCTCGAAGACGTTCGAGATGAGGCCGTAAGATTGGCGCCCAGCGTCTTGAAACGCATGGAAATCGACAACGAGGCCAAGGCGATCGCTAAGGAAATTATTGATCGACTGAATCTGCAAACGCGATTTCAGAATTTGGAAAAAGAGCTTGATGAGTGGCTTATTGCGGTGGAACTCTTCATTTCTGAAATTGCGATAAAACGTAATGGCGAATCTGGAGTGATCCAAATTGCCGAGGATGTTCTCGACAAAATCTCGGCGGATAACCAACCTATAGCCGATCTGTTAATGCGACTCGCACATAGCCAGTCCAAGATCCTTGCTGCGCAAGGTGCTACTGCAGCTTCTGTCGAGTTGCAGTTGGCAGAAAGGATTGCACGAAGCTTGGCGAAGGCTAGATATCTGTCTGGTAGCTTGGATTTGCCCAAAGATTTAGCACTTGAATTGGGTTTGGAATAAGTGCCGGGGCAGTAGCGCGTTGGCCAGCAATAATGATCATTACTTGTGGGATCTTTTGCAAGCAACGGGGTTGAGCAAAATGAGTCTAACTTTAGCGGACCGTAGCGAAACTGGTACCACATCGTTTCTCCTGGCACTTTCGACGGCAATTTCTGAGCGCCGGCACTTGTCACAAGATGAAGTTGCCAGGCGCATCGGCGCAAGCCGGACCTACATCAGCGAAATTGAAACCTGCCACCGCCATGCGAAGTAATAATGCAACGTGACAATGCCACAAAATGGCATGGAGCAACCATGACAGAACCCAAGCTGCAATTTGAAGAGGGGCGCATTGATTTCGTCTGGGAGTGCCACGTGTGCGAGAAGAAGCAGGCCAGAGGCACTATGACAATGAAAGAGAAGCCGAAACATTGGTGGTGGTTCTTTCCGCTAACTGGCCTGGAGATAACAGGCGAGCTTAAAATGAATCACTATGAGCGCAATTTAGTGATTTAAGGAGCCGGCGCAAGTCGAGTAGACGATGAGGAAGATTCAACCAAAGTCCATCGCAGTATCATTCACCAATATAGTCTTGAAGAACGTCGCTCTCTTGTCATTTGTGGAAGTAGCGGCTAATAATCGGCTCGACTTTTTCAACGCCGATGGCGAGTTTGACGAGGAAGATGTAAAAACCTTGGCGGCTGAGCAATGCATGCTTTTCGTTGCAGTTGGTTGGGAGAACTTTTTGACCGAACTGTTTATTTGCTACATAAACCGTGATTGCTCTGTCTATCAGCAGTATCTTCAGAACCGTGTTAACCAAGCTATTGTCGAAAAGCTGGGTCACGAGCTGAGCCAAGAAGTAAAATTCGTCCCAACTGGACATCTGACAAAGAGTCAAATAAAAACGTCACTGGACCCGGCGAACTACAATTTAACATTCAAAGATGCAGCGGATCTGAAAGATAAAGCAGCAAGGTTTCTTGCTGCCGATCACGCTAAGATTTTCAAATCGCTTACTGAACAAGAATGCGCTGTGCTAAATGCTTGGCTCGCTATTAGAAACTACTTGGGGCATCGCAGTGCCGGGTCTTGGGAGAAGATGAAGATATCACTCAGCAGTCACCACCTGGACAAGCGAATGCGTTGGACAGCCTACGCCAAACGCGACCTCGGCAAATATTTGATGGTTACCGTGACGAACGATGGGGAGCATGTGCCTCGCATGATCGTTTTTCTACATGGGCTGATATCGCTTTGTACTGCGCTTACCCCGAACATAAAGAAGTCGCCTTAGGCGCACGCACTAATTATTAACCGTACCATCAGGCAAAATCACTGACAGATTCAACGCGCCTTCTCGCTTCAGCACAAAATTTGTAGGCTTGGTTTCCCGTTCGTGAGAATGATAGTAGAACACGCCCTGATAGATGAACGCGGTACAAAGAAGTCCGTGAAGTATATTGCGCCGCAAACTCTGCATCTTGCGACAATCCAGCAATCCGATTCACAATGACCGCATCGCTCTTGAAGTCCAGACTGTAGGCAGCCGTATGGTTCGAACTTAAGATTGCCCTTAACGGGACAGCTTTTATTTTCGCAAAGCGAAACTCCGTCAACTGACCGCGCGAGCACATGAAGCCGGTGCGGCAATAGTGGATAATCGCGAATTGAATTGCGAGCTGCTGCGGAGAGTTGCAGGATAACAGTGGTTGCGCGAAGGGATAATTCAGATTGGCTGTTCCAAAGGCGCTGTGCTAGATCTCCTATGGTTAACCGCTTCTCCTTCCAGAGAATATCTTGAATTAGATGCACTAGCGGCGCGCGACTGAGATTGGTGTAGAGTTCAGTCAGCAGGCAGTCTCTTGGGATCTTCCAATTGACCGCCTGCGAACAGAGTCAATTCTCGCTGCAATTGGGTTGAATATTCGCGATCGTCCAAGAGTTCTATTTGTCCATCAGGCTGCACGGAAATCAAACTTTTGGCGAGTTCAAATGACGCCACTGACTCTACCGACGGTGCCAAGCGTGGCGGGAATTGCGTCGGCAACATTTCACGGGTATAGGTCCCTTCTATGAGTTGCACAAGCTCTGCAGATTTAGAAAATAAGCGTGACGCTGAGGAAGATTGGTGGGATGCGCCTGACGAAACCCCGCCCAGCGGAAAATAAAATCGTCCTCTCCAGGTTCCGTAATAACTGGAGCGAAATCAGTTGAAGTGATTCGTGTCCCATTGAGGGCTTGAGGCATCGTGGACAGTCTCTCTGTAGACGATGCCGTGAAGCGTGTTTGACTAGCCGCGCTCGAAAACCCGCCTGCTCTCGTAGTGCCAGAAAACGTCACGCGATTAAAGAAGAAAAATAGAAGAGCTTCACGATATTTACTTCGGGGTTTTTCCTTCCGAGCATGCAAGAAATACTGCTTGACGTCGCCGGCAGATGATTTTGAATCTCGTTTCTTGCGCACAGACATCTTGAATGAGCATTTCGTCAAAGATGTTCGTAAACCTGTCTTGGACCGGATGAACAGACCAGAAAGACTTTCCAGGGAAGAGTAGAAAAGAGTTTTCAAGTTTTTTGACGACTTCATGGAGAACTACTCCGTGTGTGGTCCACTCAGAGAACAACGTCCATTTCGCAAAGTAAGTGCCGAATACATTCACAAATTTGTTCAAGCCGCCAAAATCAAGAAAGACACTGGACATCCCATGTCCTGGTCGTTGGATGTCGAACCAGATGTGAGCCTTGAATGTGAAGTGCTCAAAGCGATTCATATTGTTTGCACTATTCAAGATGTTCGGATGGCCCGTTTTGGGGCAAAACTACAGACCATGATTACCTTGCTATTCATAAACTGTTCGCTGACACGGAAGATCCACCGAATTTACTGCTTCAAAAGGAGATGGCGCAAAAAGCTGGAAGAAGCGGAGAAGGAGAACAAAACGAAGAAGGTGCCGAAGGAGACAGCCGACTCGGCTAGAGCACGAATTATCTGCGATTTCCTCTGGGGGGCTAACTGAGATGGAAGCTATCAACCTGTACCAGACTATGTTTGAGGCCACCGGTGGTTCACCGTTTTTGGTAGTCTGATCGCGAAAATGAGCGCTTCGCCAAGAAAGGCAACGCCCGCCCCTAATGATAGGGCTGTCATGTCCTCCGTTTTTCTCAGTGCTATAAAGTCAAGAACTCTGTTTGGTGAGCGTATGAAATTAAGCGGATTTGCTGCGGCCGTGCTTCTGATTTGCTGTACTCCGACTTTCGCAAGTGCCCAAAGCGCTGGCGAAGCAAAGGCTTCAAATTCACTTGGGCAGAAACAAACGAATCAGCCTAAAGATCTAATAGGCGTCTGGCACGGACATCTTCACGGAAGTGAGTCGGATTGCAGCCTCACTGTCGACATAAAGCAGAACGGTGGCGACGTTCAGGGAACGCTAACCTGCATCGGAAAAGAAGGTACATCCAAACATTACTTTCGTGGGCATTACGATCCAAACACCAAAGAGCTTATCTGCAAAGACAAAGGAATCGACATTGAATGGGGAGCACCAGGTTGGTATCCTAAGCCGGTAGACTCGTACACCCTAGAGCTCGTCGATGAAGGCAATAAGCTAGTTGGCTCTCTACAACAAGCAGATACTAAAGCCTGGCTTGCAATAACACGAGACGATAGGAAGTCACAAACAAACCTATCAATCCTGCCCGCGGGAGCCCATCCGTTGCCCGATTCAAAGCCACCTGATCAGGTCGCACCCTCGCACGTGCCGACTCAATCCACTTCAGACGTCAAAGACGCAAGCAGCGGCGACGCAAAAAAAGGCAGCAAGATAACGCCAGAAGTCGTTGCGTACATGACTTATGTTGAGCGAACGCTCAAGAGTCATTGGCATCCGCCAAGTGGTAACAAGACGAGAAGCGTCACAACGATCTTCAAGATTGAGAAGGACGGAAGCGTGTCAGATGTCCATCTCGATCCTGATTCTTCGAAGAATATCAACCTGGACGAAGCTTGTGAGGCCGCTCTTGATGCCATTAAATTGTCCGCACCATTCAAAACTGTTTCGCCCACACTCCTAGCGGATGTAAAAGACGATCATTTAGATATCCGGTTCAAGTTTGACTATAACGTTCATCGACGAGCATCGAGGTTTCCACTGCTGCCGCTCATGCTTGGTCGTGGTGTCTATGTTATCCCAACCCAGTAAACCGCGATGGAATAGCCCATGCTCCAGACCGGGTCAGGTGAGCTATTGGCGCCCCGCGATGTTACGCTGATCAAGAAAACTGCAGGTGATAACTGGTCAGATTTCGCGAGAGCGAATCATTGATTCAACCGTCTTCACAGTCGACAATTCGTGCGCGTTCAAGCTGCTCTGATCGACTCTTCCGAGTGTTGATCGTGCCTGGGGCATATCGCCCAAGTAGAAATACGAAAGTGCTAGATTAAACAAACCTGCCGCTGTTAGCGGATATGTCATTTCGGCAGACAGCAATAGATCCCGAGCTTCTGTGAATTGGCGTTGTTCCATGAGATATCCAAATTCCACTTGGTCAGTTACGCCTTGAACCGGTCGTTGACAGTGTTCTCGGAAGTCTTTGGCTCGTTTGTAGGCCGCGAAATATAATTGTTGTTGGCTGAGAAAAACGATGAACTCGACCCAGATAGTTTCATTATAGGTCTGATTGCAGAGCCAGCCGTATTCCTCATTCGCCGTAAAGTTCTTTCTGCCGCACGCTTTGTAGGCATGCGCCAAATCTAGACTAAACCATATTTTCGAAGGCATAAGCGCCTTGTCCTTAGCTTCAATCAGCAAAGGAACGGCATCTTCGTTGAGCCCACACCTCATGAGCTGCAACGACTTGATTCTAAGAGCGTCTGGCGACCGTCCATATCTCGCTAAAACTCCTTCAGCAAGAGCGTTGGCCGCCGGCGCTCCGTTTAACATGTGTTCGAGCTCAACATACCGTTCCGCCAAGTGCACGTTTATGTGTTCACCGTCATTAGCGTCCCAAACACGGCGAAGAAGATCTAATGCCTCGCTGTACCGCTCAAGGCGATAGTATGTTTCTGCTAGTGTCTTTGCAGTGTGGGCTATGTGCATTTGCGGGATGGTCTCTAGAACATCTGCGGCTGCTTGAAAGTCTTGGGCTGCCATCAGCAGCCGGCCCTTATTCATTAACACGTTGATATTAGAAGGCTCAAGCCTTATGGCTTCATTGATGTCAGACCAGGCCGCGGCTCTGTCGTTCAATAGGAGCAGCACTCCAGCGCGATTGATTAAGCCATCAACTCTATTGTGGATGTAATCTTGCTCTTCTGTTAACTCAATGGCTGTGGTCAATTTGGCAATCACAATTCGAAGGGTGGCTTCATCTTCCGGGTCCAGTTTTCCGTCCAGCGGAGTATTCGTAAGAAGCCGGGTCTGTATTGGAAGAAACAGAGCGCGACCCAACAGATAATGAAGCGGCGCACTTTTTGCATGTTCATCGCAGCCTTTCTGAAAAAATCTCACGGCATTTTGCCAATCACCTTGATTCAAACAGTCCTGGCCCAAGGCCATCAAACAGGCTGCATGCGTCTCGACTTGAGGATTATCAGACAACATCGTCTTGACCTCATCGAACTTTCTAGCCAAGCTGAGCGCATTGATGTGAGTGGCTAGTATGGCTGAATCGTTTGGTGCACGTTCAACAGCCTTCTCGGAAAACGTAAGCGCGTCTTCATTTTTGCCACCAAGCATAAGAACGTTAGCTTTATTCGCCAAAATGTTCGCGTCTTCCGGATTCAGTCTATAAGCGGTTTTGAACTCTTCTTCGGCGGTCTCAATTTCATCAAGCCGAAGAGCACATACACCAAACATGTTGGCAATCCTTGCCAAGCTTGCTTTGGAGTATTTGTTCGAGTCCTTTGAGGCACGAGCCGGCTCCAACAGCTTTCGCGCGGCCAAAACTTTTTGTTGATCTATTAAAATCTTGCACCCATTCAACAGACCACGAAGTTCGATATTAGCCTCTTGCGCGGCGCTCAGTTCGCTAGGCCCAAACTGCATGGTCTGTTTGAGTGCGTCCAATTGATTGAATACTTCGCCGAATCTTTGTGACTCCAATCTTGCTGCGAATCTATCATCTTCGGCTGCAAAGTTAATTTCTAGATTCTGGATAAAGACCTTCACTGTGTCTTCATCGAGAGTGATTTTTTCGGTCTTTAATGACTTCAATAGCAGTTCTAGGCTGAGAGGATTTTGTCCACGTTTAGCTTCTTCAACTGTCTCCTTGAAGCTCTGACTCATGCACCATCGATATAGGTTTTCTACCAACCCCTTTTTCTCTATCTCGTTCCCGTTTGAACGACTTTCGGCCGTTTCAACTAAAGCCTTTCCTTCGGGCCCGCCCTGAAGAATGGAGCCTCCTTTTTCTATCAACCAGTCGCACAGTTTTTCTACACCTTTGATCGCTAGAACAGGTTCCATAAGGCAGTCCTCGCAAATAGAGTCGTATCCCCGCTTCGCTCTAAACGGGTAATTTGACTGATTGATACCTAGCCTAGCAAAACAATCAGATCAGCGCAAGCCACCGTATATGGTATCGCTCTGTATATACACCAGTGGCATGAAATATACCGGTTTGATTTAATGAAGATATTGCTCGGATATCCTTCTGTGCCAAACAAAACCAAGCAAGTAACTTCTTCAAAGAGACGTTGACGTTTTACTTCCGCTGCACAAGATAGACCTGCACACAGCCAATCTTTTAAACCGTAGTCAGCACTTTCACCACGCGCTTACCGTCGACTCTGACCGCCCTGATATTCGCAACGACTTGGTTGTTCTCGAAATCAGCTGTCCATTTGATTTCTAGATGCAATCCGCCTTTGGCTAGTGCAAAGCAACTGCGTTGGCCGTGGTCTTCTTGGAAATAGTCTTTTGGAAATTCCTCAATCTTCATTCCGCAAATGTAATCAACTTTTCCGTTTACCATCTGAACTTCAAGAGCCGGCATCAGATTAGCAAGGCTGTCCCGCTCGCCCTTCGAAAATCCGACAAGAATTTGATTCTCGCCATCAAACAAATAGGGCTGAATCTTCTCAAAGGTTTGAACTGTGATGCCATTGACGGCGAGAACAGTTTCAACTTCATCTGCTGCTGTACTTCGAAGAGATCCATCGGGCAGCTCAACATCTGCCAGAAGAACTTTCAGGCAGAGCTTGGTTGCTTCTGTGTCTACCTCTCTGTTTAAACGGTTTCGATCGCCTTTGAGTACTTCAGCAATTTCAAAAGGAAACGGTTTGGTGATTGGTCTACGATCACTTTTGTGATAAACGCTGACATGATCATCCTCCTCCAATACCCAACCATCATCTAGAAAAGGAGCCAGCTTGGAAGGGAGCTGCTGATTCTCGTTCAGTTCGTCAATCAATTTAGAAATCTGTGCGCGGTCAATTACGGTCGAAGACATCTCTGCATACTCCGTGTGAGGGTTATTCAATTCCGAATTCTGGGTTGTTTCGGACAGTCCCCGTCGAACGGATGCCCTTGTAGATTCACTACCATAGGTGGGTGCGATTAGCAGTATCCACCACGCACTACATTACAGGAACTTTCTGTCGTTGACAATAAGCGATTTTGGTTCGAGTCACTTGGCTGGAAAAGATCCCTGCCAGCGCTTCGCCGGATGAAAAAGACATGATGGTCTTTGCGCTCGCGTCGATTTGGCCTGATGAAATCAAACACGATCCGCAATACAAAACCGACGTCCCCGAAGGCGGAAACAGACCAGACGGTCCGGCATGTGCTGAGAACATCGGTTATTCAGATCTGAGAAAACATATGTATTGGCATTTTGCTGATCAACCTTTCTCTTCTGATCACTCTAAATTGCCACCATGCTCAACGCCGAACATTGGCATAGAAATTGATGTGATGAGCCGCGCTTGCCTCTGATGCGCCTGATGAATTGAAGTCATACGACCTGACCTGGCTGATTCATTTAGTCGGCGATGTGCATCAGCCCTTGCACTGCGTGGCCAGAATAACCAAAGGTGATCCCGAAGGCGACAAAGGCGGCAATGACGTTAAGTTGACAGCCAGGGCGGAAGCCCGTCAAGCCTTCATTCTTTATGGAATGGTGCCCTTGGAAGTAATGGACCAGTTGAGAATGCCGCTGCCTTTTCGCAGACTTTGCCGGCAGCCAATGCCAAGCAAGCCAAAAAAATGAAGTCAAAAGAGTGGCTTGCGGAGAGCTTCAAGCTTTGCCGCCAGAAGATTTATAAATCGCCAATCGGATAGGGCAATGGTCCTTTCACTGTGACTGAGCGCTACAAAACAATGATCGACGGACTTGCAAAACAGCAGGCAGAACTAGCCGGTGCTCGACTGGCCAATCTGCTGAATGCTGAATTGAAATGATCTCTGATCAGTCATGCCTGTTAAGCAAGTTGTACTTATCGAGCAAAGCCTTGACTTGGTTCAGGTTTTCTTCAATGGCAGGCAGCCGACCAAAAGAGCCCTGGTACAGCTCGAACATGCCTCGTTTTGGCACCGCAAACTCGATAAACAAGATCCACTTGCTGTCTTTTTCGGGCATTAGTTTTTCGCTGAACTTCCAACCATTCGGCATAGTCGGATTGACCAAATCGTGAAACTCATACTTCACTGGCAATGCCCGTCCATGCAGGTGGTGGACCTGGTCTACGCCTTTGGTGAAGCGATGAGCGGCATCATCGTATGAAGGTCCTTTGAGAATTTCCGTTATTTGATAATGAGCTTGAGGTGGATGGTCCCAATCTATGTCGCCCGATCTATCGTATCCCGCATATTCGGCCAAACAGATCGATTCGGAGTGAGTGGCAGCATTTACGTAAGCGAGAGGTAGGTTGTCGAATCTGCACCCTGTAGAGACTATAGGGCTAGCCAGCACAGGGACATTCTTGACCTTAGGAGTATAAACTGGCACGGGATCATCGACAGCAGTCAAAGCGCTCTTGAGATAAGGAATCGCTTCATCGTATCGATTCAAATAAAAGAGAGCCTGTCCGTATTCATAAGAGTGGGCGATCTTTTGGCTCGGATCGATGGCAAAGATTTTTTCCAGAGCATATGCCACCTGGTCCCATTCACCCGATTTCATGCAAGTGTTGTACAGACCTTCGTAGAATTCGACTGACTGTTTCTCTCCGATGCAAATGCGGAACTCGTTTTTCGCCTTCGCCCACTGCTGGTCGGTGTAAGCTTTTGCAGCTTTATTTGCGTGGACAACCAAGGTCAGTGTATCTGACTGTTGCGCATTTGCCGGAGTGACAATTGGAGTCATGCTAGGAGTCGAAGCCTGTGAAGCAGCATTCTCACTCGCGGCTGGAACTTGGTTAAGATAGCGTCCGTGTCGAACCGGCTTACCATTATCATTCCAAGTTAGGTGATCATTGCCCCAACAATGACTCCCTTCGCCGCCATCACACCAGCCGCTCGCGTTGCTGGAATAGAGCAACAAAGTACACAGGAAAAGCGGAGATTTTGTTGGTGCGTTTGCCATATCTATCTACGAGACCGTCTCATTAGAGTGTGACATACTGGCTCCGACGGAAGAGTCATCTATAATCTACCCATTTGTCTTTGAGCCAGCCTTGGAAGATCCGGCCGATTGAGCCAGGCTTGTTCAAGTGGTGCCGTGTTTTGTAGAAGTCATAGTCAGCGGTGCCACTTTGAAAAACGACACGGCTCCGGCGTTTAGGATCAGTGCGAAACCAGCGGACAATTACAATGCAGCCGTCTCTTCTAATCCGGGCTTGTTCGCAGCCTTCCCATTCAAGTATTTCGACAACTTGAGCTGGCATTGTTCTATTCCTCAATTGCTGACCACATGCAAAACATACAGCCGCGGCTCAGATTTGCCACTGTGCATTTCAACAGTCAGGGCGCCGAGCGCAGTGAGAATACGCAGCCCGCCACAGCTTGCCCGTCGGCGGCTCGTGCCACACGTATTGACAGGCTGCCAGCAGGGTGTAGATTCAACGCATCACCAGCGAAACAATGGTTGAAGAGTATGAGCATTTCGAGACGTATCCTTTATCTTCCGTACAACCTTTTCGAAACTGCTGAAGACCGTGTAATGGGATTCTCGGTGCTCTCAATGACATGGTCTTGCATACTAGCGATGCTATCAGCAGCCTGGTTCTCGAAAGATCCGTATCTAGCTTGGGGAGCGTTGGTAGCTTTCATTCTTGTTGCTTTGATGATATATGCAGGATCCTGGATTCAAGGGCGAGACAGACCCAGACAAGTTCGAGAGCGTGAGCAACTTGCAGCACTTATAAAGATCCATCCTCCCATAGGGTACATCCGTAAGTGTTTCCTGTCATTGGACGTGACGTTGATATTCTTGTTCGTCACAAACTGTTTGTTGGTGACAATCTTCAGCAGCACATTAACACTCGCTTTCACGGCAGACGCATTTCAGAACTACGAACTTGCAGAGCGCATCTTTAGCTTGGTTCCCTGGCCAAATAAAGGCGATTATTCCCTAGCTGCTTTCCGCGCTTATTACGTGAATAACACGGAAGAGAATCATTCGGTGGATGAACGACTTAATGCAGTCGCAGCTGTTTATGGCTCAGCAAGCTCGCAAATGGCACATCTTCTATTCATGGAAGGAGAGCGCTGTCGATCTGAAGGCTCCGGTAGATCCTGCACGTCTGCCAAAGAACAGTTGACCATTGTTCAATCAATGATGGACCAAATTCTTGAAGCCGAACAATGGTATCAAAAGTCGCTGTCACTTAATGAGCAGCTTTGCTCGTATGCAGCGTGTGTTGATGATTTGGGTGGCATTGTAAGTTGCCAGCTCAAGAGAGGAGATGTTGATGGGGCAGAACTCTCTCTAAATCGAGCACTCGACCTGATCAAAAACCACTCCGAGATCAAACCGACAGCAGACACGTTCGATACGCTGGCTTGGGCGTGTGCTCTGTCCCCTGGACAGAAGAAACTATCTGCTTCACTTTTCCGTTCAAGTCAAATAGCCGAACAGACTGCCAGTAAAGAATCAGACCGCGAAGCCGCAGGATGGTTATTGTCGGTTCTTCGCTGGATTACGCTCGGGTTACTGATTAAGTTGATCGCTGATGCGTTCGCATTCACTATCAGAGTCATTCAGCTCCGACATCTCTCACAAGAGTGGTCGCGCCAAGCTGGCTCCAACGACTTTCAGGCAAGGGTGGACGCTCTTAGTAGCCTCACGACGCTGGAGCTGTACAAACGGAAATATCAAAAGGCTGATGCGTACAGCCAGCAGCTTCTCAAATTGTGCGAGACCGCAATTTTCAGGAACTGAGATTCCGGGAATAATGCTGGACCAGGTTTTGAGGGAAACTTGAAATGCGTTATTTGCTCTTGTCACTTTTAATAGTCATTGGCTCTTTATGTTGGGCACCGGTCATAGCCAGTAAATGCTACGGCGATGCTGAATGCCATGCTTGCCACACCTGCGGCTATTGCAAGAACTGCAATATGAGGGTCAGACTCACTTTTGCGGCGTCTATCTCAAAGAGCATCCGCAGCCAGTCAAAGAGCCGGTGATTCCGATCAGACCAAAGCGAAAGAAGAAAGCTGCGTGATACCAAGAGTTCAGTACCTGATATGTCATGAAAAGCGTTACCTGTCCTGACTGCGGTAAATTGAAAGTTGCCGTCGGTCCTTGCCCGTTTTGTCCGATTCGCAATGAGAACACATCAACTCTGAAATCTCCATCTGCGCCGAACGAGGTTATGCAGCCAGCGACGACTGCAGGCAGTTCGCTCGGAAAATATTTCACCATCCTGAGCTGTCTTGTTTCATGCGCCTGTCTGTTCTCGTCATTCTATTGGCACGATCCGTGGCAGCTTGGCCTTATTCCAGTAACTCTGGTTTTCGGATCTTTCAGATGGTGTCAGGCTGCGATTGGATTTTGTGATCGGCTCGAACGAAACTCAAAAGCATTTTCAGCGACTGTCACCATTCTTCCGCTGCTTGCGTTAGGTATGTTTTTCGCTCTTGTTGGCCAAGTTGGTTTCCTGCTCGCATTGGCATGGAGCGCCGGCTGCTTTGCGCTGTGCATTGTCAGCTTGGGTGCGCAGGAATTGCTCTATCGCTTCCACAAAGACCGATGAAAAGTCGGTGGTTGAGACTGATTCATACATTGTTTGTATAATTGCGCGGCTATCGCACATTCGCTCATTATGACTCGAATCAATCCAACCCCAAAGAACATCCCAAAGTTAGGCAGCATTTGCATGTTGTGCCAGACAGCGCTGCCGATCAAAAACAGTCACGTACTCCCAAAATTTGCCGTCAAATGGCTCAAAGAAAACTGTTCTCCCTATCTGCGTTCTGCAGGCGCGCCTAATAAACGCGTGCAAGACACACCCAAAGAGCCGTTGCTCTGTTTAGATTGTGAAGGTCGATTTGCGCGATGGGAGGATGCATTCGCGACTTGCATATTTAAGCCATATAACGCCAACCGGCGGATTCCAGAGTTCTCTTACGGATCTTGGCTGCTTTATTTTGTAGTTTCAATATCTTGGCGGCTATTAGCAGTGCAGCTAGAGGAATTGCGCGAAAGAGAGCCGGCAATGTACCCGTATTCCGTTGAAGCTTTTGAACACTGGCGCTTGTTTCTGCTTGGAAAAAGTCAAACCAGCAATCCATACGAGCACAAAATGTTTTTCGTTTCTACGATTGAGCGTGCTCCCGAAGATGTCCCTCTAAAGATGAATAGCTACTTGCTGCGAGGGCTGGACGGCAGCACGGTCAGTACAGACAACCAGCAACGCGTCTATAGTCTCATTCCTGGAATTATCTTTTGGTCAGCTGTTTATCCTCCTAGAATGAGAGGCTGGCCTGATGGGTCTTCAATAAAACGCAAGGGCTCATTCAAGGTATCGCAGAATGTAGCGGATGAACTCTTCGGTAGATGGACATTAGATCGAGCAAAGGATGCGTTCAAATTACCTCTTTCAGAAAAGCAGCAAGATAAAATCGGTAGCGACATGAAACGCATTCTCTCCACCAAATCGGTTAGTGAGCAAGTCAGAATGATGGAGCCGCACTTCGCTGACCGTTTGCTCCGAGAGATGAACGAACACGATAATTGATCTGCTGGAAAGGTCTGGCGAAAGCTAATGTTGATCATATTTTTGTTTTGCGAGAATTCTGACATCGTCTGGGAATTGCTCGAAGAGCGCTTTTAGCACTCCCAGTTCATGCTTCATCAGCTTGCGATTGTTCTCGTCGTTTGTGCATCGCCCGTAGTGTGCCTTCGTTTGTTTTGCCGCCAGCAGATATTGCAGCGCTCTCTCGACTTGCAAACTATTCATCAATAGCCTCGGCATGCTTTTACGTCTTCACTGATAATCTAAGGCAGGATGAGCGGTTCTACATTAGATTGTTTCTCTTCCCCGCATTGGTGGCAGGAAGATATATGCAACAGAGGTAGTAATTCGTGAACGGGAAGTGTTGGGCTCTCATAGTTGTTTTGTCCGCGGCTTGTCCATTGGTTGTCTGCGCTGATGAACCAGCAACTTCAAGTCCAGAGGCACAGCGGTTTGAAGAAGCTAAGCGTCGGCGGGATCAAGAAGCTTTGCGGTTTGAGGCAGAAAAACGCCGAAGACAACAGGAAGCGATTCGAAAACAACAGGACGCGATCTCCACTTATGTCTGGTCCGCAAAGTACCGAATTGTTCAGGCGTGGAAGGATTGGCACTCGCCGGCTAACGGCAAGCTGCTCATCACGAAGATCAAATTGACTCTGGATACGGACGGCAAGACATTTGCTTGCAAGGTCGTCACACCCAGCGGCTCAGAGCCGGAGGATAAGTCCGTTGAGGAGTGCGTGAATTCGCTCGCCTTAACGGCTCTGCCGCCCGGACCCAGGACGCTCGATCTCTTCTGGACTTTTATGTCTGACGGCACTATGAACATGGTTGAGTACTCGGACTCACCCGAAGCCAATGCTTACTACACCAATCTAGTTGGTGGAATACTGTCTGGAACATCGCCGTTACCGATGCGCATGATACCAAGCAACGGTGTCATTCCGATGGCGTCACCGAACACGCCTTTACTCCGCCCAACAGGCGGTGGGGATGGTGCAAGAACTGATGATAGGATGAACGGGCGCCCATCCGTGGCTGGCCAAGCCAACGTTGATTTCGGTCCTTACATGGCCGACTTGCAACGCCGGATCAAGAGAGCCTGGTTTCCACCGAAGGGTCACGAACAGGACCGTGTCGTCGTCGCCTTCAAAGTTCATCAAGGTGGTGAACTTTCCAACCTGCGAGTCGATCACTCATCCGGCGTTGTAATATCTGATCAGGCGGCGCTTTATGCAGTTCAACAGGCCTCACCGTTTAGACCACTCCCTGCTGGTGCCAATGACGACGTAGATATCCAGTTCACCTTCGATTACAACGTGTTCAACGGTGGCGGGCATGCCACATTCCGTTCTTTCTGATTCTGCAAGGTAAATGTATTTACGACACACCAGCGGTAGGACTATGGGAAAGAAATCGTCAAATCCAGATAGTGCAAAAGAAAAGCAAGAGTACTATTTGACAACAAACTTCGCTAGGTTCCGTGCTGCAGAGCGCGTTGCATCAGCGCTACACCGAGGGCTTACCGAATTTGCAGGACGAGAAATTAGGGTTGCATTGCTTTTGTGCCTCAAACGAGAGGAGCCTCTTTTTGTCTACGATCCGGCTGACTTGCTTGGTCTAGACAAAAAAGCAATTGAGAAGCAGTACCGCACATCACAAAGTTGGCGCGAAGTGGAACCGCCAAAGAGGCCAGCTGGGCTATGGACGGGGCGTGATCTTATATACGCAGAAAACGATCTAAAATCAGATCAGTTTTTGGATTTCTATTCATGTACTAGCTCTGCATTCGTTCAGCACTGGGTGGTGGAACGGCATATCAGCTTGGGTACTGAGCAGATCATCATGAAATGGATAATGGCGGCGTCCCTTAAGATCTCTCACGACCTTGATTATGATGAGCGTCTCAATAACAGCGGCAGTTCCGCAACAATAGTCAATTTTGCGGAGACCGCTGCCCTGCGATCCCTCTATGAGAGGCAGCAATGTATGCACGAAACAAATAGCTTGCAAATGGTCGATCCGCAAACCGTCCTGCAAGCTGCAGTTCGACTATCTTCCGCGCTTGAAGAAAGCAAGCGATCAAGTGGTTCGATGTGGTTCATTCATGAATCAGAAATTGAATTTTGGCTGAGCTCTGGCCTGGTGTTTTCGAATCATCAAGATCTTCCCAAATTGTCAGATACAAAACACGCCCGAAAACTATTGACGCTCTGCGGCACTAAGAGAGCGCTCGTGAGCGACGGCAAACATATTCGTGGAGTAGTTCCTCGTTCAACTGATCCTCCTAAAAATACATTACTGACCGAGTTCTCTCAAGGACGCGTCACCGTCAAGCTAGGGGAACACCCCTGGTTTTCGGTGGTAGATGGAAAAATAAAACCGTTTGCTCCGAAAATCGATCTAGATGAGCTCCGCAAGCAGATCAGTCAAATGGTAGTTAACGCGGCTACCGTTGATCAGTTAGTGTTGATTGTCGAGGAGATAGTTCAGCATGCCAGAGCACACACGCACGGATGCACTATTTGCATCGACTTCTCCGAACCCACCAGGAAACTGAAGGGCGAGTATTTGAGTGCACCATTGGACGCAAAGACGAACATGGATTTGGTGGAGAGTGCAGCCGAAATTGACGGGGCTGTTCACCTGAGTGGCGATGGTCATTTACTCGGCTTCGCTTGTTTGTTTGATGGATCGGCAGTCGAGAAGGAGAACCGCGCCCGGGGTGCACGTTACAATTCGGCGCTCAGATTCTCGCGTGAAAATCAATCATTCGTTATCGTAGTCGCTTCTGAAGACGGGTTTCTCAATATTTTTCACCAAGGTCCGCTGGCTGAAGCCGCAGCAGAGCGAGATGTGGAGATCCAAAGCGAGTTCAAAAATTTTGATGAATGGTTGGAAGAAAGCAACGTGCCGTCAATGGGTTAGAAAGGCACAAGTTCCCTGATTCTGACCCAAAAGCCCGAAAAGTGCTTACTCATAGGCGTTCTGTCATTCTATGTGGACAATCTACGCGCGCTAGGTCGAAACAGTCAGTACTCTCAATCTAGTACGAGAGCACAGTTTAAAGCAAGAGCCCTAGCCATTCTTCGCTGGCCGTCCTGCTTGTTTTCCTGACGAGCTGTGCAGCATAAACGGCACACGCGGAATCTCATCCAGCGCCATCTTGGTTCTCTTCTTCAGCCATGCTTCGAAGTCTTTGCGGGCGACGATTTTCTTCTGACCCACGCACGCATGCCTCAGCTCTCGATTTCTGAGGGCACGGTATAAGGTGTTGACACCGATGCGTGAATACTCCGCCAATTCGGCAACTGTGAAATAGAAGGGTGCTTCGGGCTGTTGTTCAGATGTGAGTCTCTGCTTGTGCATGGCGAGTCCCAGAAAGATGGCGCATGGATATCCAATGGATATATTCCCGCAGGAGCAGGCTGGATATCAAGGGGGTCGTTTTGGGGTCGGCACCCATGTCAAGACCTACGAAAAACCGCCAATAGACGGCAATGTCAAGACAATTTGGAAATCTCCTAAATCCCCGAAAAGCCAACCAGGCTGGGCTTTTCGCCTTTGGCTCTTACAATTTCGAATCCTGTTGGAGCCAATTTTTTACGCCAGCCTGTG
>Ga0182024_10002257_pt1 | contig 48329 bp, 42 predicted proteins | sample P32metaG_FD_120480 | JGI IMG/M metagenome (GOLD analysis project Ga0182024, IMG submission 120480) | Permafrost microbial communities from Stordalen Mire, Sweden - P3-2 metaG (Illumina Assembly) | ecosystem: Environmental > Terrestrial > Soil > Wetlands > Permafrost | place: Sweden: Stordalen... | reverse complement strand
GGTGCCGGGCTCACACCGCGCGCAAGCGCCCGGCGTCTTAGCAGTGCCACGGGGCTCGCAACTAATCTCCTTTAATCGGGTATGGATTGCCCAAAATCGGGCCACGCCCGTGCGGACGCGCGCCGTTGCCCCGGGGGGCTGCAGTGCGCCGGGTGAGCGGCGTGGATCTCAAGTCGCGCAGCCGCATTTCGGTATGCTTTGGCCGCTGCGGTTCTGCATCCTTACGGGCAGCTAGTGAACGACTGGGACCTTAGGCGAAAAGGAAATCAGCGCGAAGCGCAACGCGCCGTGGAAGACCTTTTAAAGATGAAAGCCCCGTTTGTCGGTGTTCACCAAGTCATGACCTTGATTTCTACCGGCCGCCCGACTAATCCTCCGCTCGCTTTTGACGCGACGACCGGGGCGGGCCGCGGACAGCGGTCCAAGTAATAAAGGAAAACCTTGAGCGCGTTTGTCCGGATCTTCGTGAGATCTATCAGCGGTAAAAGTTGACTGCCAATTCAACCCCACCTCCACGTTCTGAGTTTCGTTCGGCCCGCCCGGTGTGAATAGTAGACATCCATGCTGGAATCCTGCTCATGGTGCGACGCCTTCTTCTGACGAGTGAACGTATTGTCCGGGTCCTAGGGTAGTACAAGCTACGTCGCGGAAAGGCTACGATAATGACGGTTATCAGGCGCGCGGGCTGCCCTTCGCCCGATACAATGCGCTGTGAGGTCGCCCAGCATCCAGATGCGCCGTCACACACGCACAATTCTTGAGAACTGTCGATGATCCCGATAGAAGCCATTGGTGCAGCACGCTGATCCTGGTGGTCCCTGGCGCGGGCGAGTTGAGACCGGAATCCTGCGTTATATTTCGAGCCAGCGGCGTTACCTCCCAAGCCCCGTGCGCCTCGGCATTTTCCGTTCGCCGTTCACAACAGGCGGGAAGTCCTTCACTTCGTCGTACACCTCGGTAATAAACCGGTCCTTGCTCTGCTTCGTGTCCCCCAACGTGGTCGCGTCATAGGGTGCAGTCAGGTTCGCGGCCAGAACCTCATCCAGCTGCTTGCCCTCGTCGCGGAGCTTCTGCACCTTTCCCAAGATGTCGACGAGCATGGCACGGTAGCCCAGCAGATCCTTCTTCCTGACCAGCGTTCCGTGGCCTGGGACGAGCGTTGTATCGGGACCCGCGAGCTCTTGAATGAGGTCAACGGCCTCGATCATGCCCTTGATCGACCCGCCGTTGGGTTGGTCGGCAAACGGATAGCCAAAGTTGCGATAGAAATCCTCGATATAGATCACGTTCGCCTTGTTGAAGCGCACAATGGTGTCACCCGCAGTGTGGGACGGCATCATCGGTATGAAGTCCACCGTTTCGCCGTTCATATGAATCGTGACGGCAGGAGCACCTCGTGAGCCGTACCGATACGTAACAGTAGGAATGCCGGCGGAATCGCGTGCGCGATCGGCGTTGCCTTGGCCCGGTGGGCTTAGCATCTCATCGCGCAGATTCTCCTGCGAGAAGATCACCGCCCCCTGTTTCGCGAAGAACGCATTACCGCCGGTATGGTCCGGGTGAATATGAGAATTGACAACAATCTTAATGGGAGCACTGGTGAATGTCCGGATTGTGTCGAGTGTCTTTTTCGCCAGTTGTGGGTCCTCGGTATCCACCATCAGCACGCCGTCGGAGCCGAAGAGCACTGCGACCCTACCACCGGCAGCATCGGGATGTGCCGGGTCAAGACCCGCCGAACCGTGCAGAGAATAGAGATTCGGCGCCAGCTTCTCCGTAACCAGCATCTCGATCTTGTCCCAGGGCGTTTGGTACCCTTGAGGAAACTGGTATGATTCTTTTCCCGGTGGGACGACCGTGATCGGATAACCCGGTTCCTGTGCCCACGCACTCGCGGAAACAGCCGCCACTGTCCACAGTAATAGCGCTTCCAGTTTCATAGCCTTGGTCCTTCCGAGCGTAAGCTTCGATGTTACTTGATCTGAAGCCCGGCGTTAAGCGGTCCTTTGCGCAAAATGCGTCAGCGTAGGATCATATGGGCAAGGCCGGCTTCCGGTCCAGCGATTCCGATGAATGGACTATCCTGGTATTCTCTCGAATGTTTTGTCGGGAAAATCGATTGGCCGCGGGCCTGGCTCTGAACCAGAAGCCGGCGCCGAAAAAAGGGGACTCATGGAAACCGTTTCGCCTACCCGCTACGACGGTGTTTGGCTCGCAGGTGGACGACTTCCGATTTCTGCGGATCCTCCGTTGGCGAGGCTTGTGAAGGGTGTCGAGAGGGTCGCGTCAATCCGGGCAGAAATCGCGCATACAGCCAAGATCGCGACGATGCCCCCGGTCGAAGTAGTGCCGTACATTTGGACGCGTGAGCGAGTACTGATTTGTGGTCGAGTCACAGCGTTACGTCAGGCCGACGGCGCCTACTTTGGTGTTCAGATCCCTGCGCCGACCGCTCTTTGTACCGATCACGCGGCAGTGCGAGCCCTCCTCGTCCACGAATTCGCTCACTGGTTCTATATAGCGACGCGCGTCGTGAACGGCTCTGAGTCTGGGGAGAAAGACGGCGGAACTTTGGACCTCCGGAATGAGGGACTTACAGAATCGGACACCCAGATCAATCCTCAGGACTGGTTTGGGGAAGAGGATGCGCGGCAGTTCATCCAGCACGGCGATTTGACGACGCTTTCGATTTCGAGCCAGGCAGGCGGTCTGGAAGAGCATTTTTACGTGGTGAGCCCACGTCTGGGTGACACAGTTGGCAGCATCGACATCAGCGATGACGTTAAGGCTCATATTCGAAGCCTGAGGATCCAGCGCCGCGGTCGTGGCTGAGTTAAGATCACGAGAACGCCGTTGCGCTGGTTGGCTTCCGATTATAGCCCTTGTCGTAGAGCGACGGACAGCTTCTTCGCCCCCCAGGCTTGCATAGCTCGAAGCTTAAGGATCTTCGCGGCTACATCCGGACCGACCCTAAAAGGGCTGTTGTGCGGTCGCCGGCTCACGTCCTTTAAGACCTAGTTTGTTTCGCCAGCATGTCTGTACCGAAAGAGCCATTTATATCCAGTAACGATCCCGAATGTGCGACACAGTGCTGCAAAGGAGAGATCACTGGAGCCTGCGCGCTTTACAAATTCCTCCCGTTTTTGGAGCAAATTCCACGTCTTCCAAGGCATCTGTCGATTCTCACTTCGTCTTGATTATAGGCGGCGTGCTCAGGGGCCGGAAGCCTCGCCAGACAAGTGCAGGCGCGCGGCAATCGGTACTGATAGAAGGAGATAACGCGCCACCGGCCCCAGGAGCGTAGAATGGACCCGAGGCCCGATCCGCGCCTATAAAATAGAATCAGCATGGTCGGTATTTTGGTGCATGGCGAGAATCACTTCATCGTGGCCGGTCCATTGCCGACCCGAGAGGTTGCAATGGCACTCGTTAAGCACTGGTCGCTCATCCAGATCGGATCGGCAGTGTCGTATCCACTCACTCGGTGGCACATCATCTCTCGCGCGTTTCGAGAAGATCTGGAATGGGCAGTTGTCGTTTCGGGAGACGCCGAGGTTTCGTCCGCAGTGAAGACCTTGTTGGGCGAGCTATCATCGCGCGGAATCACCATTCACGATTCGCACTTCTCATGTTGGTAGGACAGTTGTTGCGCGAGGGCGATACAATCTCGGTTTCCATGACCGACCTTCAACGTTCCCATGCCGAGCTGCGCGCCGCCCTCATGCTGGCAGGCAAGCGCATCGTAAGGCTGAACTTCGAAAGCGCGACGATCCTGTGTTGCCGATTCTGCGACATGTGCTACGAGGGGCGCGCGCCATCGCCAAACGGGATGGGTTGACGATCAGGATTCGGTTGAAATAGCGATCAACGAAAAGCTCACGCACTGCGCGGTACGGCTGAGGGCAATGCGATAGCGCTATAGTGATTCGGTCGGAATGCGGTCAGTGTGGGGACATCCTGGCGGCGGCACTCGCCCAGGGAAGCCAAAATGCTACCGATATTTCCCGATATCAGGGCCACGTATTTCGGACGAGAGGCGCTAGGTCTCTGAAGCCCGGCGGCCGATTTTCGTAGCGACGCCACGCTCCACCATTAAGACGAACACGACCCGGCACTTGTCCCAACCGCGCCGCTACAACCGTGTCGCCCAATACCTCTCCGCAGGGCGGGGCCGCTAAACCATCGGAATATCCACTGACGGCCGTGTTGCTTCTCACGATCTTCCCGGCCCGAGAGAGCATTGAAATCGGGAAATGGCGCCGTAGAAGTAGTGTAGTCAAGACGCGCGTAGTGCTTCCTCGCATATGCTTCTGCGTCCCGAACCGCATCTGTTTTTATCTCGCCTGACGCAAGGGGGCGTCTCCATATCTCTCGGCCCTTGCAACAAAGCACAACCGTGCCCGCGCCGCCGGTCGCCGCGCCGCGAGCATCAATGCTGATACGGAATGGATTCCCGTGTTCTACAAAGTCGATCTGGAGGGTCATATGATTTCTTCTAAATGATTCAATCCTCTTCACGCGTTTCTGTACTGATCATCCTCCTTCTAGTACCGCGGCAAAAGTACTGGCGGGCCCATTTACATCCTCGCCATCACCAGTACCAGGGATGTTAACCTTGGTTATTGCCGACAAGTCGGTTGCCAGTCTTGCTGCTCATGAAAGGCTTTGAATTTGCACTTTGCAATGGCCGCCGCCAGCTTCTCTCGCGCCGAGCCGAACTCGGCTGCAGCGGCATTTCCGATTGGTGCAGGGTCTCGTCCAAGGGGGCACAGCATCGCCTCGGCGGTATCTGGTCTCATCCTTCTTTGCTGGAACCCTTGAAGGATATCTGAAAGGTCATATCAACCGACTGACGGCTCGGTGTATTGCCGGGTAGCCAGCATGCGGTTTTGCACGTTGTGCACGATTTTCGTCGCTCATGTCGCCTCGGTTCAACCCTTGCCGCTGAACCAGATCTCCCACGGCGGCACGGCGCGCGCCCTTCCGTGGAAACGGGAACTGGTAGAGGCGGCGATCTTCGGTCAGGAAGCTATCGCCACCGTCCGGTTCGAATTGGTGAGCGAGTCAGGCCAATTGTCGTCCATGGTTCCTGCGTTTCGCTTCGGAGACGGAGCGGATGCTGACTAGTACTACCTGCATGTGGAGGTGCCTCCGCAGGCCTTACGCTTTCGGATCGAAGGACGCGATTCGCAAGGCTGGTCTTATGCGAGCGTCTTCCCGAAGTTGTTCGTGCCCTTGGAGGGATCAGTTCCGAAGCCCGAGCTTCCCCGCGGGCCTGAACGAGGACCAGTCGCGGCGCCTGCAAAATTGGATCGGTGCCTCTGAGGAGCAGACACAAGCCCGATGGCGTCGCCCAGGAAAGCCTACCCTGATGGGACCATCCGGATTGCCCGATGGAGTATTTCCGCAGCAACTTACGAACCGCTCGTCTCTCCCCTGGGAAATGTTCTTGGCGTACGCGTGCGCTTTCGCGTCCGCTTCGAGAGTCCTGGCGACTATGCTCTGTCGCCCCATGTGTTTCCGCTCTACGCGAATTTTCGGTGGCGGGGGACGGTCGGCATGAAGGTGCTGGACGCCGCGGTGGATCCCGCTCTGGCTGCCGATGGCGCCGCGGACGCGCTGCGGTACGCCGCCGCCGCGCATTACGAAGCTGACATGGCCTACCGGTTCACGTTCGATTTCGTGCCGGATTATGTGATCCGGAATGAGGCCGGCACACGTTATTGCCTTAACACCCAAGGCGATCCGACGGCTCCGCCCACGCGCGCCCGGCATTCCGGCGTCGTAGCGAGCGGTGCGCCGGCGCGGCGCGGCGGAAGGCGGGGACGCGGAGCTCGAGCGCCGCGGCGGAAGTAGAGCGCCCGCGCCCATTAGCGGCGCCCCGGCACCAGGATGGTGAGAGAGGTTGCAGGATCTGTCGCGGTAACCCGCCTGTGGCATCCGCGAGCATCAGGGCAGGCGATCAACATTCTTCTTATTCAGGACATAAATGACCCACGGGGCGATCGAGGTCTCGGTCAGCCACTCGTAGGGCTCATCTTCGCGCCCGAGTGGCGTGTAGTGAGCGACGAGGTCGAGCTCGGCTGCGGCGAAGAGATTCACGTAATCTTGGTGGGACCATACAAGGTCTACCACGGGGCGCTCCTCCTCGACGTCCTTCATGACGATCCGGACCGTATCCCCGCTCTTCGCATGCCGGTTTTCCGGAAAATCCTTAGTGGTGAACGACGCCCACTCGTGCGTGTAGATGTCAGGCGTGGAGCCGAGCAAGATGATGAGCCCTCCGTTTTTCAGCAAGCGCCGCAGGCCGCGTAACAACTCACCGCGCTTGGCGACACCGGGAATGTTGTCAAAGGCGAATGCAGACAGAATGAGGTCGAACCGGGCAGGCTCGAAGGCGGTGAAGTCGCCGTCGTCGACCAGTCGATAGGTTCCGCTCGGATCGACGTTTCTAGCCAGTTGGACCATGCTGCGCGATATGTCAATGCCGCTTGCATTGAAACCGAGGTTCTTCAGGAACCGCGTGGAGCGACCGGCACCGCAGCCGAAATCGAGAGCTTCGCGGCCGATGACGTACTTGGCGATGATCGCGGGCAAATCGCGGTATGCCAGATAGTAGGTGCCGGGGAACTCGAGGGTCGCATAGGCTCCCGCTCTCTTCGTATCGTCGTAGACATTGGAAAATGACAAGACTGCCTCTCATTGCGTATGTTAACGCACAGTAGCGTCTGTTATGCCCACCTGAGTAAGGCCTTCATTTGAAAGCGCCGGCTGATTTAGGGCACCTTTTACTACCCCGCAGAACAGGCTCGTGGTCACATATCTTTCCCCTCGAGTTGAACAGTCGGTAAATCCAAACCCTTGAAGGCCGCCTGCGCGTTGAGGAGCTTTCCATATGCCGTGCAAGGGTTCTCGCCACTTGAGCGCGGAAGCTGGGGCCGCCAGCGGCGGCTACGCGCGCGCCCGCCTTCCGGCGTCTCAGCGAGCGGCGTGCGCAACACCTCAGAAACTCGGGAATTCAGTCGTTTGGCTGCGTCAGTGCTTATGGCCCAGAACGGGTGTCGGCATCGGAAATCATATGAAAGGCGAAGCGCTCAAGTCTGCAGCAATTGCCTACTTCTCCGAATTCTCGCGCAGATACGTTCTCTTGCTGGAACAGTAATAGTAAGCCCGCTGACTGGCGACAGAGGTAGCACCTACAGATCGGTCCGGGTTTGTTGGGGCCGCTATCCTCTCGCTGAAGTTTCCACTAAAATGAAACCCGATGAAAATAAGGGCGAGATCGATGCAGAAGACGATGCTGTTCGCGTGCGGAGTTCTGGCGTTCATGATCGTAGCGGGTGCTCCGGGCCAGCAGAGCAAGCGAGTGGACGACACCACCCTGCGGAATGCTGGAAAGAGCGGTGAGGACTGGTTGAGCTACGGTGTGATTCCGCAGGAGACCCGCTATAGTCCGCTGTCCCAGATCAACGCGGGAAATGTAAGCCACCTCGGTCTTGCCTGGTCATACGATTTGGGGATCGGCGGGGGGAACCAGGAAGGCACGCCGCTTGAATGGAACAGCACCGTCTACGGCATCACGAATTGGAGCATCGTGTTCGCTGTCGATGCCCGCACGGGAAAAGAGAAATGGCGCTGGGATCCCGAGGTGAATCAGAAAGCTGTTCGCCCGAAGATCTGTTGCGGCATCGTGAATCGTGGAATCGCCATCTACGAAGGTAAGATCATCGCGCCGGTGATCGATGGCCGGCTGCAGGCGCTCGACGCCGAGACGGGCAAGCCGGTGTGGGAAGCGCGTGTCGCCTATCCGCAGGACAACTACACCATCACCATGGCTCCCCGCATCGCGAAGGGAAAAGTCATTGTGGGCGTGAGTGGCGCCGAATATCCGGTGCGCGGATTCTTTTCCGCCTTCGATGCAAATACCGGCCATTTCGCGTGGCGGTTCTACACGATTCCTGGCGATCCCTCGAAGCCGTATGAAAGTCCGGCGATGAAGAAAGCCGCCGAAACCTGGAGCGGCGATTTTTGGAAATTGGGCGGCGGAGGCACTGTGTGGGACGGTGTCGCCTACGATCCGGACGCTAACTTGGTTTACGTCGGAACGGGCAACGGCGGTCCCTGGCCGGAGGATCTTCGCAAGTCCAAGGGCAAGGACAATCTGTACGTCTGCTCGGTGCTGGCGGTGAATCCCGACAACGGCGAACTGAAATGGTACTTCCAGATGGTCCCGGGAGATTCGTGGGACTACGACAGCGTGCAGCAGTTGATGCTGGCCGACCTGACGATCAAAGGCAAACCGCGCAAGGTGCTCATGCAGGCGAACAAGAACGGCTTCTACTATGTGCTCGACCGCGTCACCGGGCAGTTCATCACCGGCCAGCCGTATGCGCAAGTGACCTGGGCGAAAGGACTCAACGAGGAGACTGGGCGGCCGATCGTCAATCCCGAGGCGCATTACGGTACCGACATCATCCCGATCTCCCCATCGGGTGGTGGCGCGCACAATTGGGCTCCTATGTCGCTCAATCCGGCGACCGGACTGATTTACATTCCTACCTCGTCGACGGGCAACACGACGTTCGGGATTGATCCGAACTTCACGTATGTCAACGGGCAGTCCAACACGGGAGTTCTCCACGCGCCGCGGCCTAATGCGGGCAATGCGCCCGATGTTGCCAATGCGGGCCCATCCAGATACGCACCGGCATCTACGAAGGTTCTCCCTCCACCGCCTGCGATCGGTCCAGAGCCGATCGAGGGACAGCGTGGAATCCTGCTCGCGTGGGATCCGGTGAACCAAAAAGAACGCTGGCGCGCAAATGGCGGCGGCAGCATCGGCGGAGGCACGGTGTCGACGGGGGGCAATCTGGTGTTCCAGGTGATCCCGGATGGACGGCTCGTGGCGTATACCGCGGACAAGGGAGAGAAGCTGCTCGAAGTGCAGACGGGACTAAAGGGCGGCATGGGGCCTCCCATCACCTACATGATCGACGGCCAACAGTTTGTATCGTTGATGGGAGGTACCGGACGCATTGTCCCTCGCGATGGTTCTCCGGCCGCACCGGGAGCAGTGTTGCCACCGGCGCCGAAGCTACTTACGTTCGTGCTCGACGGCAAGGGAACGTTGCCGGTCACCGGGCAATCGAAATAAAGTGATGAACTCCCTACGCCGGGTTATTTCTTGGCGGCCGCGTTCTGTAGAAGATCTCGAATCTCGGTCACGCTTGCTGCGTTGCCTTCGGGAGGGCCGCGCCGATTTCCGGCCGGCGCCGGAGCCTCGGCCGAGCCGGCGGGAATTGCAGGGCCCGCTTTATTCTGACCTCCGGCGCTGAGCAGATCGATCGCTTTGCGGCCATTGCTATCGACGAGCTCGGTATTAATTCCCTTCGCGAGGAGGTAACGAACAAGATCTGCCCTCCGTCCTTGCACAGCTCCGTGGAGAGCCGACATGCCCTCGTTCGAAGAGGAAGAACGGGAAACTCGCATGGAATAAGTCTTCGTGCCGGTCACTTGGGCATTCACGTTGGCGCCGTGCTCGATCAGGAGGTCCATGAGCGCGGCATTCGGAAGGAGGCCGCTGCCCGATCCTCGGCTGGTGGGGCCCACGCCGGCCGCTACCAGGAATGGCGTGAAGCCCATTGCGTTGATGTTGGGCGAAGCACCCTTATCCAGAAGGAGTCGAGCCACTTCTATATCGTGGGCCAGCGTCGCGCGCATCAATGGCGTACACCCGGTATTCAGAAGCGGGTCGCTGAACCGTCCGCTGTTTTCTCCCCGGCCGGGACGATGCATATTGAGCTCTGGATCGGGATCCACACCCGCAGCCAGCAGGGCCTTGACGATCTCCATGCCGGAAACGCGCCCGGTGCCCGAACCGCGAGGTACTACAGGAACCCCAGGGCCGGGGAGTGCTCCCGGTAACGGAGCTCCACCGCGCCCGCCGCTAGCGCCGTTTTTGATATCGACGGCGATGTAGAGGGCGGTACGTCCCCACCAGTCCCAAACATGAGGATTCGCTCCACGATCCAAAAATAGTTTGGCGACGTCGGTATATCCGTTATCGAGGGCGACCATCAGCGGAGTGACCCCTTCCGGCGTCGGCGTGTCGACGTCGGCGCCAGCCGCGAGCAGTGATTCCACACAGTCGTAACAGCCGTCGCGAGCAGCGTACAGCAGTGCGGTCAGCCCCCCAACGGGACGATACTGCGCGCGAGGCTCCGACGTGATCTGGCTGGGCCAGTCGGTGTAATGGGCCCGAGGCTTGACGTCGGCGTGTTTGGAAAGAAGCAGCTTCACCATCGGCCCCGCATTCTTTTTCGCAGCGGCAGCCCACATCAAGGGCGTTTGATTGTCAAACTTTTCGACCGTGTTAACATTGGCGCCGGCTTTAATCAACATTTGGACGACCTGGAGTTCCCCCGTCTTGATCGCCAGCATCAACGCCGTCTGACCGTCCGCATTGGCACCCTCAGGTCCCGCGCCGGCATCAAGCAGCGATTTCACCATCCTGGCGTCGCCCAGCCTGGCGGCTTCCGCTATTGGGGTGGATCCAAAATCATTCGTAACGTCGGTTTTCGCCTTCTTTGCGATCAACGCGTCGACCAGCTCATAATCCACCCGGTAGATTGCCCAGTGGATCGGACGCGTTCCGTCGGGTTGCGCCTCATTTACATCCGCGCCAGCACGGATCCGCGCGAGAGCCTCGTCGCGGTTTCCCAATTGGATCAGGGTGGCGAGAGACGCCTGCTTATGCTGATTCTTCTGGGTCTGCGGCAGCAACGGCGCGACGGCGACCACGGCTGCAATCACCAAGACAACGGCGGGAAAACGTTTCACCGATTCCTCCCGACGCGCATCAGACGCCTGCGATCGTGCCGGTGCTGTCGCCGAAATGATCGCGTTCCAGCCCTACCTTCTGGAGCAGCGTCAAGTGGAGATTCGCGATCGGCGTGTGCTCCGGCGCCACCAGGTGCTGTCCGCCAAGTTTCATCTTGCCGTTACCGCCACCAACCACGAGATTCGGGATCGGATAGTTGTTATGCAGGTCACTGTTGCTCATGTTGGATCCGTACATAAAAATCGAGTGGTCCAGCAATGTGCCTTGCCCATCCGGCGTTTCCGCCATCTTGGCAAGGAATTCCGCGAACTTTTCTACGTGCCAGGTCTGGATCTTGACCAGCTTGTTAATTCTTTCCAGATCGTTGGCATGGTGGGATACGGGATGGAACGCATCCGGAACGCCGATATGGTTGTAGGTCCGGTTGGTACCTTCAGCGACCATGATGTACGTGGCCACGCGGGTGAGATCGGCCTGATACGCAAGAGCGAGCAAGTCGAACATCAATTTCACCTGCTGGTCGAAAGCCTCCAGTTCTCCGACAGGAGCATCGGGGATCTTTAACGCAGAGAGATCTTTCCCGCCGGCCTGGTGCGCTCGCCTCTCGATCTCGCGAACGCTTTCGAGGTAGCCGTCCAGGGCCCCGCGGTCCTCGGCTCCAAGTTGACGCTGGAGTCTGCTGGTGTTCTCGAGGACCAGATCGAGAATACTATTGGTATGATGGCCGATCGCCGCCCGTTCCTGTGGCGTGTCGCCCTCACCGAAAAGTTGCAAAAAGACTTTCCGCGGATTGTATTCCATGGGCAAGGGGGAATGTTCATCGCGGAAAGACAGGGTTGTATAGTAGCCGCCGTTGCCCGCCGCCGACTGAACGGTGGTTTCCGAGGAGACTTCCAGCGAAGGCAGCGGTGTGTCCTGGCTGATGAGCTTCGCAATCACCTGGTCGAGAGTGGCAGACATGCTCGGGACCGCTGCGGTTCGGGGACGGGTCGCGCTGAGCCAGGTCGCGGGACTATAGGAATGAACCGAGCCCGCGCTGGCCGCGTTTTCCAGATTGCCGAAAGATGTGACGTAGTTCTTGTACGGAGCAAGCGAGGCGAGGATCGGGCTGAGCTTGAAATCGGCGCCCGCACCGCTTGGCGTCCAGCGATCCATGGACGGCCCGTGCGAAGTGTTGTACATGATCGCGCCATGGGGAATATAGAAAAAGCCGGTTCGGATCTTGGGGGCGGCGGCGGTTTGGGCAAGCGCTGTGGCCGCCGGCACCATGGCGCTCAGAAACGGCAACGCCACGTTCACTCCGGCGCCTTTCAGCACGGTTCTGCGGGAAATATGTTTCTTGCTGATGAACATGTGCTTCTCCTAACGTCCCACGACCACTTTACTTAATTGCCACGGATTTCGCTGCGCCCTCTCTCGAATTCGGCGTATAACCGGCAGGCCGCTGTTTACGAAACGCATCGGTATTGATGATCCCCAACACGATGGAAGAAAACTTGTAGTCATTTTTCGCAGCGTCGCGAACCACGGCGCGAACCTGGGGCATATCGAAGTATTCCAGCTGCCGGTTGAGTGCATACGTCATCAGCTTCTCGGTGAAGGCCCGCACGAATGTCGCCGGGTGATCGCTCAGTTGCGCACTTAGCTCCACGGCCCCATTGACGGGTATACCGCTGGGCAAGACTGTACTGGCATCAATCGGTACCTTTGCAAGGTGGTCGATGGTTCGCCACTGTCCAACCGCGTCGAAATTCTCCAGCGCCAAACCCATCGGATCGATCACCCCGTGGCATTGTTTGCAACTCGCCTTGTCGCGGTGAAATTCGAGACGCGCCCGAACCGTCTTCGGCTGTTCACCCGCCGCTTGGTCCAGGTTGGTTGCGACGTTCGGTGGAGGAGGAGACGGAGGTGTGTTGAGCAGCTTATCCAGCACCCATGCTCCCCGCAATACTGGAGAGGTGCGATCGGCATACGAAGTCCGCATCAGGATGGCGCCCTTGCCCAGTAATCCGGCACGTTCCTTCTCCGCCACCGTGAGTCTGCGGAACTGATTGCCGAGGACCCCGGAAATGCCGTAATGGCGCGCCAGCCGTTCATTCAAGAACGTGTAATTGGCAGTCAGGAGATCGACCACACTGCGATCTTTGAGCAGGATGCTGCCCAGGAAAGCTTCGACTTCATTCAGGAAGTCGTGCCGCAGTTGATTGCTGTATTCAGGGAACAAGAGGGGATCGGGCTTCACGGAATCAAGATCGTCCAGGCTGAGCCACTTCATGGCAAAGCTGGCGACCAGGCTGGACGCCTTGGGATCGGCCAGCATCCGCTTCACCTGCGCTTCCACCGCTCCAGGTCGGCTTAGCCTGCCGGCTGCGGCCAGCGTCAGCAGTTCCTCATCGGGACCTGTATTCCACACAAAGAAGGAGAGACGCGAAGCCAGTTCCAAGTCCGTGAGCGCAACCTCGCTGTTGGGTGTTGCCCCATCGCGCGGCGTGATCGGGACGCCGCGAATCGTTCGATACAGGAACTCGGGCGTGGCGAGTACTGCCGCCACAACCTGCTCAATTCCCTGATCGAAACTCCCCCCGTCCTCGCGTTCCGCGTCATAGAAACGCATCACGCGGGACACTTCCCGCTCACTGACCGGCCGGCGGAAGGCTCGGCGCGCCAGGGATTCCGTGATTTGCCTGGCGCAGGTAGGCTCGCCCGTCGCCGCGGGATCGCAGACGAAAATCAGATCGCGGCTGGGCGTTTCGAACACACCTTTCGGGTTATACGGCCCGACGATTTCGACCCCATTGACTAGGTGAGCGATACGGCCGCTCTGCGCGCCCAGCCCGGCGGAAAGGAAATCGTCGACGATATTTTCGTCTGACTCTACATAAGAGCGATCGATGAAGGCTACCACGACATCGCGCACGCCGGCTTCGATCTGGACCGGAATCTTAGTAAAGCGATCCATGATCTCCGCGCGCCCTGCAGCTCCCTTGCGGTCCGCAAGTACCTGATCCGCAGGCCCGCCGATTGGCTTGCGGAGCACCGTCCGGCCGTCGATCATGATGACCACAGTGCTCTCGTGCTCCATCGTTGCCGTGTACAGGCCCACCGAAAGATCGACAAGATTAATGCGGTACTCCCCGTCGGCGGGGAAGTTGTGTTTGAACTTCACGCCGCCGCGCGTGCCCAGAGGCAGGGGTTCGTCCGGGTTTTGATAGGCTGCGATACTGTACTTCACGCTTGAAACACGCGGACTGGGGTTACCGATCGCGAGTTGCGCAACGTGCCGGGCGGCGGTGAGGTATTGGTCGAAGAACGAGGGAGACACGCTCAACGCAGCGGCCACGTTGTCAAAGCCTTCGACCTTGATGTCCTGCGGCAAGATGTCTTTCGCGTTTAGGTCCACGCCCACCAAAGCCTTCACGGTAGCGACATACTCCGTGCGATTTAGGCGCTGGATCGGTACATACCCCGCTTTCGGCCCTTTGGCGTGGGAATCGAGATTATTCTCCATCCAGTCGACGAACAAATCCACATCCTTCTGCGGCGGCTGAGGACTGCCCGGCGGCGGCATCAAATGTCCGCGCAATTTGCGCAGAGCCTTCTCCCAGATCTGCGCGTCATCCGCTGCGGATTGCAGGTCAAGGCCGTCCAACGCGAGCCCGCCGGTCTTCACACGCGTGTTATGGCAGCCGACGCAGTAGGTGTTCAGCATCGCGCGATGTTGATCCGCAGCGCCCGCAGCGGACTCTGCGAGAGCCTGTGCCACCGCCCTGGTTTGAAAGATCGTAAAGGAAGCGAGGAGGCCCGGAAGAACTATCAGGAACAAAAGACGCTTCATGACTAAGTGGGTGCGCGATCAAACAGTTAGAGTAGTGTGCTCGTCATCGCGAAACCCTTTCAGATGTATCACAATATCGCGTCGGTGGGAAGCGGCTAGAACTTCGGCTCAAATTCCCATTTTTCGCGCTCGCCGAACGGGGCCAGCGCGCGCCGTCCATCCCGTATGGTGAAGAAATTCCCAAGCTGCTGCGATAGTAACCCTACGCCGCCCCAGCTCGCCCTTAGCTTTGGCATCAGTGATGCCGAGCCGCTCAGCTTCCGCTTCGATGATGCTGGACCGTCGCGAGAATTTCTCCGCCGTCGCGTGATCGATCTCGGTCAGCCGGAAGCTGTTGCCATCGCGTTCGGTGCCGTATCCGAGCGCGCGTAATCGCTACGCCAGACGCGAGTGAAATCCAGATGCCCTCGCCGTTCGCGACAAAGATAAGTCCCCGGCTGTCGCTCCTACTGTCATGTTCTAGCCGGGCGCGCTCCGCTTGCCGCGCCGCCGATTCGCCCTCCGCCACGGCGACGCCGCCAGCTCCGCTCTACGCGCGCGCTCCGCTTTCCGCCGCGAGCGGTGCGCCGTCGCAGTCAACGAGGAGCACGGAGCGGGAGCGCCACAGCGGAAGGTTCCGGGCCCTTCGGCTGGCTTCCGCGTCCGGTTCGGCGTAGTCGCCTCCACTCCGCTCCGCGCGCGCCCGCCTTCCTGCGTCTTAACTAGCGGCGCGCCGGCGCGCGGAGTTGGAGCGCCGCGGGCATCGACATCGGCGGCATCTGCCAGGTACGCCGCGAGTCGCAATTCACCGTGGATCGACGCGCCGCCGATTCGCAGGCCGACCCGGGGGACACCGCCGGCTCGCGGCCCGCGCGCCCCGCTTTCCGGCGTCTCAGCGAGCGGGGCGCCGGGTACAGTAAACGAGGTGCGGAGCCTGGCGCCATCGTGTATCAGTATTGGGGCGCCGATCCGCCCCCGCAGCGAACCCTGAAACGACTGGCGAGAGCATTTCCCTGGCGCGGCTACGCCACCATCCGCCTGGCAAGGCACGATCGCCGTTCTTGCGGGGCGTGCGGCTGGCGTCTTCCGGAGCGTGGCAGAAAGGCGCACTGGAATTCCAACGCGCGGTGGCGATTGACTCGGATTTCTCGGAGGCCCACGGCAATTTGGGAGCGGCATACTCTGCTCTGGGACTCTTCGACCAAGCCGCCAGTGAGTTTCGCCGTGCCATTGAGCTCGATCCCGCAGCCGGCATTCATCACGGAAATCTGGCTTACGCGCTGATACGGCTCGGACAGTGGAAGGCCGCTGAGCCGGAAGCGGCAGCCGCTGTCGCCTTGGATCCGGCCGACGCCAATGGTCAATATCTGCTCGGTTTCCTACTCGCGAACCGTGTGGAAAGCCGCGCACGGGCTGCGGAACACCTGCGTTTCGCGGCACGACAGTTCCCGGAGGCGCACCTGGTCCTGGCGAATTTGTACTCGGTCGAAGGGGCCGGCCAGTCCGCCGCTTTGGAACTGGATGAGTATCGAAAAGCGACCGCCGACAGGAGGAGACAGCAATGAAACTTCAAAACGTGATCTTGAAAGGCATTGCGAAAAAGATAACCTGGATTGAAGCGGCAGAGATCGCAGGCCTTAGTATCCAGACCATGGGCTACATTCGCGAGAGATACGCGACGTACGGTTACGACGGACTATATGAGCAGCGGGGTCGCAAGCGGTACATACACCGTGTGCCGCTGCCCATCGCAGAAACGGTGTTGGCGCTGTATCAGCAGAGATACTCCGGTGCGGATGTACGGCGCTTCCACCAGACGCTCCGATCGAAGCATGGCATCCAGCTCAGCTATAACTGGGTGAAGCAGGCAGTTGAGGGCGCCGGTCTGGTGTCGGCGTCAAATCTCGTAAGTCGCCGCCGACTCGGCCCTGCGGCTCTCAGTCCGCTCGCAGATTTGCGCCAGACTCGTCCGATCCAGGATCGCCCCAACGGCGTCTCGCACCTCGCGCATGACTAGCCTGGTCTCGCAGCCCAACTCGTCTACGCACTCCTGGCAACGGCGGTACGCGGTTTCGCTGGCGCATGGAAGCGGCGCCAGGGGACCGTCGATGGCACGCACAATCGCTCCCATCATGATCCGGTCCGGACCCTGCGCGAGATAGTAGCCGCCCGCTTTACCGTGCCGGCTCTGGACGATTCCGCGATTCTTCAGTTGCACCAGGATCGTCTCAAGAAATTTGCGCGGTATCCGTTCGGTGGTTGCGATCTCAGATACGGAGATCGGTCCGCGATTATACCGGCGTGTCAGCAGGTATAAAGCACGCAGCGCGTATTTGCACTTTCTAGAGAGTGTGGTCAAGTGGAAGTCCGCTACGCAAGAGCCGCCATAACCGACCCGCCGGCGGCAAGACCGCCGGCGTTACGTAGCGCTGGCGATCTTGTCGCCGGTGGGCCGGCTCCTTGCGGTCAGCGTTGTGCGACTACGGAGGACGTGTGGCTGGCGGCGCTCAAGTCGCCGCCCTTCTCTGCGAGCAGGCGCTCGATAGTGGATGTGAACTCCTGTTTTAGCTGCTGATTGAATTCCCCGCTGGCAGGCGCGGCGAAGCCGGTATGAATCAGCTTGACGCGGCCATCACGGCCTACGAAGAACGTCGCCGGCCAAGTGTTCAGATTGACCGCCTGCGGCACCTTCTCCCACATCTCCGCGGGCGCCCCTTCAATCAGATAGGTATACTCCACTCCGTACTGCTTCATGAATGCGTGGACCCGGGCCAAATCGTCCTGCTGCTCCGGCTCTTCGAAATCCAGAGCCACGATCTCAAGACCCTGATCGCGGTATTTCTTGTAGAGTTGCACCAGGTATTGAGCCTCATCGTGGCAGTTGGGGCACCACGTTCCTGTCACGATAGCCAGCACTACCTTGCCCCTGAACGTCGGATCGTCATTCGACAAAACCTTCCCATTCACGTCCGGACCGCTGAAGATAAAAACCTCGCTGGCATCCTTCATGGTGGTGTGGGTGGTGTAATTTTCCGGCTCAGGCAAGCCTTTGGCGCGAGCAACCTCTGTGCGGTACGCCGTGAGACTGCCCTGGCGCGGTCCGCCGCCTTTTTGTACCAGAGCCAGTGTCCCATCCTGCTGGGGCGTCACTTCCAGCAGATAGGGGCGGGAACCGTCGAAGTGGCTGAGCACGAACTTGCCATCGCGATAGCTGCCGGTAAGAGCTCCAGTATCGCCATCGACGCGCAGAATCGCAGCCGATACGTCATTCCCGGATTGCCTCGCGATGAACCGCCAGGCCTTCTCCCCTTTCGGGCTATTAAAAGGAACCTCCCACACGCCGGTGATCGAGGGTGCGGCTTCGGCAGAAACAGACGCTGGCATGTAGCGCTCCGCCTGGAATGGACTGCCCTCCGGCCCCTTGTCGCCGCGCATCTCAATCTTGCCTTTTAGCTGGCCATCTTGCAGGGTAGCGACGATCCTGGTGAGGTAGTGCTCCATGTTCAGCACCAGCTTGCCGTTCTCAAAGGACGCCTTGGTCGTGATCTCCTTGTCGTCACCGTTGTACAACGTGCCCTTGAGCGCAGCTCCAGTACCGGAAATATCGAGCCGGAACGGAATCACGGCGCCGTTTACCGTGAGGGTGGCGTCCCATCGTCCCTCCAGAGATTCCGCTCTGGCAGCGGATATGCCGAAGCCGAGAGCGACGACTGCAAAGCCGGCGAAAGTTTTCGAAAGATTTCTCATACGTTCCTTCCTTTCTGACGTTCGTACTCTCTTCCCCTCAATCGGCCTGCTGGCCGTACTTTTTCCACTCCTCAGGCAGGCCTGGCTTCGTGGCCACCAGGATCTCCAGAATGGCGTGGCGATCCTCCCGGGAAAGCTTCGCGAACTCGGGGCCCTGTTCGCGTCCGGTCAACACATCCAGCATCCGGCGGTAGACATAATCCTTGGCCGGTTTCGGCAGGGCGTCGAACGCCTCCGAGTAGATCAGGTAGCTGCAGGGATACTTGAAGATGCGCTTCTGCAAGTCGAAGTCGCGCAGGGAACGGCCCTTGGGATCGCGCGGCCCACGGGCAGAGAATTCCGCGGCGAAACTGGAAGTTCCCTTGACCGGGTCCTCGATCGGCGCCTCATTGGCAAAAAGGAGATAGCGCACCAGTTCCTCCGCAGGTCCTTCGTACTGTTTCCGGGCTTCATCCGAAAGAGCATTGGCAGGCCGGCCCGCCGCTTTGTTCTTCTGCGCCTCCGCATATAGCGCCAACCTCGTCTGGTAGTTCGTCAAGGTGATCAGATTGTGCATCTGGGTCTGGTGCGCCAGCACTAACTGGGCCACGATGTCACTGTCCCCGATCAGATAGGCCGACGTGTCGAATCGCTTGGAAAGATCGACCACATTGGCTCCGGCGGCCGTGTTCAGTTGCTGCGGGTGCTCTTTGTCTTCGACGACCACGTTGCCCATGTGCGTCAGGTGGCCGTGTGTGCCGGTGACGTACCACCCCCCGAAGCGTTCCTGGAGCGACTCTGCTGCCCCGTGATGTACGATTCGGTCTGGGTCGCCTGCGTGCCCGAGGGCATGGTGAAAATGGACCGAAGCAGGACGCCCGGTACTCCGCGTGTTCCGGCCGCTACATGGCATTGCGTGCAATCGAGCTCGGCTCGCTCGAACTTCGGGTGCTCCGCCTTGTGTTCATCGAGGATGTAGAAGATGGCCCCCTGCATTGGGTCGAACGAAACGAACTCCAGCACTTTGCCGTCGTGAACTTGCCCCACGTAAACGTCATCGTTGAAGTAAAGGGCACGTGGCGTCTGCGGTGAAATCTTCTTGTACTGAAAGCTCGTTTTGGAAAAGACCAGGGTTTGGGAACTGACCGGCACCGCGAGATTCTCAAGAACCGACTTCAGATAACCATGCTGCGGTTCGTACTGCAGGCGGACTTCGCCCCGGTCCATGCGTTTTTGAAGTAGCGTTACCGGGTCGGAGATCTCATCAGACCGATAATTGATGGGCTCCTCGCTGAACGGCACGTACCCCTGGTTCTTCACGGCGATCTGCCCGTTCGTTGGCAACACAAGCCACACAACCGTCAAAGCACCTAATGCCCAACCCAGTCTAGAGATAAAGTACATTAACTCTATAGACATATACCAGAACGCGGAATGAGGTGTCAATGCCGCTGAATCGGGGCTTCGGTACGCAGCATAAGCTGCTTTTTATCAGCAGCTAAGAGACGTACGATCCGAAGAGGGAGAAGGCGTAAGGCAGGACTGAACCAGCTATAATTCTCTCGCCTGGCGGTGGAGATCTATTGACGATCACCTGCGAGCAAGGTATTCTCTATCGACTATGGGAAGGTTAGGTTAACAGGCTGGGCTTTCTGGTCGGATTTCTGATCGCGATGGCCGTTGGCCTCACAGGAGTCGGTGCAGGCACGATAACTGCGCCGGTTCTGATTGTCTTCTTCGGATTACCCGCCGCTGAGAGCGTGGGGACCGCGTTGGCCTTTACCGCCGTGATCAAGTTCGCGGTAGCACCCATCTACTTATTTCGACGCCAGGTCAATAAGCGAATTCTGCTTTTCCTTTGCGCCGGTGGCATTCCGGGTGTTGTGGCAGGAGTGGTCTTGCTCAGCGCTTTGGACACCAAGCGATATGAAGGGACTATCTTTCTGGTGATCGGGATCACCGTGGCGGTCACGGCCATCTACAGCCTGATCAATTCCATCCGTGCCAAAGTTTCATTCGATCGAACCGATCGTTCTGGATGGTTGCCGGCGATCGCGTGCGGAATCGGTGCGGAAGTCGGGTTCTCATCAGCGGGTGCGGGCGCGCTCGGTTCGCTCGCACTTCTCAATCTGACCCCTCTGCGGCCTGCGCAAGTAATCGGAACGGATATGTTGTTCGGCCTGGTATTGTCACTCGTCGGAGGAGGGCTTCATTTATCTGAGGGCCACTACAACGGCGCACTCCTCTGGAAATTGATCGCTGGTGGGCTCGTGGGCGCATTTGCCGGCGCTAACTTGTCAGCGATGCTTCCCTCGCGACCCCTGCGAGTCGCCCTCTCGCTGTGGCTTTCTTGCGTTGGGTTCCAGCTTTGCTGGAGAGCGCTGTAACGGTGCTGGTAAACCGGACACAGGCAGGGATGCCTGTGCTACTTAAATGTAGTACATCAATGCTTCGCGTTTGGTTTTGGATAACCGGCTGGTCTCCATGAGGCGCACCAAATCCGTGAGGGTGGTCTTGTCCAAGATGCCAGAAATCGCGTCCCTCACTTGCCGCATAATGATCCGCGTGCCGCAGTTCTCGACATCCGGGCATTCGTCGCAAGCCTTGAATGCGGTTTCGCTGGCGCAGGGAAGCGGCGCGAGCGGCCCTTCCAAAACGCGAATGATGGAGCCGATGGTGATCGTGGAAGGCGGCCGGCTGAGACGATACCCGCCCTTCCTGCCGACCTTGCTCTCCAAGAGTCCCTTACCCTTCAGGTCTAGTAAGATCACTTCTAGAAATTTCAAGGGGATGGACTGCTCCTCGGCTAGAACACTGATAAGGATGGGACCTTCACGGTGGCGCTGGCCTAGAGCCAGCATAGCCTTTAGTCCATATTGCGTCCTTTTGGAGATCGTCCGCATGACACCTATTACAGGGTACTTCAGCGGACGACCTGGATCGGAAGGCCACCTTGCCGGATGGCTTAGTATTTTCGAATTTTCGGATCGACGCGATCAGACCACGCGTGAATTCCGCCGGTCAGATTGCGCACATTCGCGAAACCTGCCTGGCGCAGAAGCTGCACCGCCTTCGCGCTGCGCGTTCCCATTTTGCAGAGCGCCACGATCTCCTGGCTGGCATCGAGTTCGTCGATGCGATCGGGCAGCTCGGGCAGCGGTATGAGGTGTCCGCCAATGTTGGAGATCTCGTACTCGTGTTCCTCACGCACGTCGAGCAGGAACAGATTTTCACCGGCATCCAGCCGTTGTTTGAGTTCTTCCACCTGAATTGCGGGCACGCTCATCTGGGAGCCTCCTATCCATATCTGAGGTTAGTATAACATCCTAATCTCTATCAAGAAAGTGGGTAAAGCGCTTTGAGTACTATCGCAGTAGTCTGAAGGTGCCGCGGGCGATCTACTCCTACTAACTTGATGGGATATTTGCTTTTATTTTCAGTAAGATAGCTCTTGCCGCAGGGGCTCTGGCGGCGGTATAACGGAAGAGAACCCGAAACCCAAAGGAGAAACTTCTCGTGGCAGGAGAAACCGCGACACAACAAGTCCTGCGTGAACAGGCAGCATTTCAACTCGCTAACGTTACCAAGACACCCCCTCAATATGGCGCGATCACGCCACGTTGGCTCGTCCGTCTGTTGGATTGGAAGCCGCTCGAAGCCGGAACCTTTCGCCGCAACCGCGTGGACGAAGGCAAGGCGATCGAGATTACGTGCGGGCAGGTCGAAGAGTCGACCTTACCCGGAACATTCGTCCAGTATGAGGAGAATCCGAAGGAATACAAACTGAGCGCCATTAATGCGGTGCTCAACGTTCATACGCGCATATCCGATCTTTTCAGCAAACCGTACGAGCAGACCGCGGAACAACTCCGGCTGATCATCGAGAACATCAAAGAGCGGCAAGAGAGCGAGTTGCTCAACAACGCCGAATACGGTTTTCTGCACAGTGTTCCCGCGACCCAACGTATCAAGCCAAGAGCAGGCGCTCCCACGCCGGACGATTTGGACGAGTTGCTCACTAAGGTTTGGAAGGAACCATCGTTTTTCCTGGCTCACCCCCGCACGATCGCCGCGTTCGGACGTGAATGTACGTTTCGGGGCGTGCCGCCACCAACCGTGACCCTATTCGGCAGCCCGTTTTTAACCTGGCGCGGGCTCCCGCTAATTCCCACGGACAAAATCCACATCAGGAGCAAAGACAGCAAGAGCAAGATTCTGTTACTGCGCGTTGGGGAACGAAAGCAAGGATGCATCGGACTGTTTCAACCAGGCCTGGTCGGCGAGCTGAGCCCCGGCCTCTCGGTCCGCTTCATGGGCATTCGTAACGAAGCCATTGCGTCGTACTTGATCTCACTCTACTGTTCGACGGCAGTGCTCACCGACGATGCGATCGGCGTGCTCGAAGACGTCGACGTGGGAACCTACCATGAATACAAGTGAGTCGGGGGGGCTAACGGCAACACCCACGACAAGCGGGAACTGGGAGACGGCGCTCAAGGGCATGGAAGGCGTGCCTCCCGGGTTGCCCGATCCCGCCGTTCTGGCTCGCATGGCCAATGAGTTTTTCACGGCACTGGGACCAGTTGAGCAGATTTCGGGAAGCCTGGAGGATGCGGCTCCGCAGATCGTAGCGGCGCCGTTAGTGCCCGCCTCTACGCCAATTCCAGCAGCGCCGGTGCCGGCAATTCCGGGCGGGGCCGGTGCGGTTCCTGCGGCGGCCGCGCCCAATTATTCCTTTCTGCAACAGACCCGCCTACTTTTTCCGGATCCCGAAACGCTGCCCGCAACTCCGAACCCGTTCGCACAACCGTTAGGCGAATTCACTCCGCCGGAATTGGCAGGGGCTGCTTTGCCGTCGGAGGTTCCGCAGACGCCGACGCCCAGCGCTCCCGATTCGCCGGCGACCTTTTCCTTTCTGGAAGAAGCGCGGCCCTTCTTCGCGGAGCCTGAAGCGGGGCAGGCAGCTTCGAATCCGTTTACACAACCGTTAGGAAACTTCATTCTGCAGGAACTGGCAGGGGCTGCTTTGCCCACACTGGCGCCAGAGGCGCTATTGCCGCCGATGCCCACCCTTCCGGGAGCATTCGGAAAGCTGGATTCGTCGGCAGTCCCCACTTTTTCCTTTTTGGAAGAAGCACGACCGCTTTTCTCGTACCCACCGACTACGCCCGGGCCCGCTCCCGCTCAGTTCGAGCCTGTCGTGCCGAACCTTTCGTCGTACCCTTTCGACGCTGAGACCATCAAGAGGGATTTTCCGATCCTGCGCGAACGCGTAAATGGCCGGTCGCTGGTCTGGCTGGACAATGCGGCGACCACTCAAAAGCCGCAGAGTGTGATCGACCGCTTGAGCTATTTTTACACTCACGAAAACTCCAACGTGCACCGCGCCGCGCATGAACTCGCAGCGCGGGCCACAGATGCCTACGAATCCGCTCGCGAAAAGGTCCGTCGGTTCCTGAATGCCTCGGCGCCGCGCGAAATCATTTTTGTACGCGGTACGACCGAGGGCATCAATCTCGTTGCCCAGAGTTGGGGACGCCACAATATCCACAAGGATGACGAAATCGTGATCACCTGGCTGGAGCATCACGCCAACATCGTGCCCTGGCAGATGCTCGCAGCTGAGAAGGGCGCGCGGCTGCGCGTGGCTCCCGTAGACAATAGTGGCCAGGTGATTCTGGAAGAATACGAGAAGCTGCTGAATCCGAAGACGCGTCTGGTTTCTGTTGCGCAGGTCTCCAACGCCCTCGGCACGGTCACTCCGGTGAAGGAGATGATCGAAGCGGCGCACCGCTATGGGGCGCGAGTGCTGGTTGACGGAGCGCAGGCCGTATCGCATATGCGCGCCGACGTCCAAGCCCTGGACTGTGATTTTTACGTGCTTTCCGGCCACAAGATGTTTGCGCCGACTGGCATTGGGGTGGTGTACGGCAAGTCTGAAATTCTCGACGTGACGCCGCCGTGGCAGGGTGGCGGGAGCATGATCCAAGACGTCACCTTTGAGAAAACGGTCTATAGCCCGCCGCCGGCACGATTTGAGGCCGGTACGGGCAACATCGCCGACGCGGTGGGACTGGGTGCGGCGATCGATTATCTGGACCGCGTCGGCATGGCGAATATCACCCGGTACGAGTCCGAGCTACTGATCTACGGCACCGAGGCTCTGCAGCGCGTTCCCGGCCTGCACATCATCGGCACGGCGAAGGAAAAGGCCGGCGTACTGTCCTTCATCCTGGACGGTGTGCGCACGGAGGACATCGGCGATCTACTCAATCGCGAAGGCATCGCGGTCCGGGCCGGACATCATTGTGCGCAGCCCATCCATCGGCGCTTCGGCCTGGAGGCTACGGTTCGCGCGTCACTCGCGCTCTACAACACTTGTGAAGACATCGACGCGCTGGTCGCGGCACTGCTGCGCATCCAGGCTGGCCGTGTGCACCGGGTCTGACGCGCGTTCGTAGCTACATCAGATCTGATAGTCCAACACGAAGCTCTCGCGCGACTTCTTCGGAATCACTTTAACGTTCGTTGCTTCCAGGACAACCAGTGAGTCTTCGGGAACGCTGGTCGTGAGGAACACACTGGCGCCGATGGTGCTACCTGCTCCGATCACGGTGTCGCCCCCGATGATCGTGGCTCCGGCATAAATGGTTACTCGATCTCCGATGGTCGGATGACGTTTCTGGCCGCGCAACGCCTGGCCCGCGGCGAGGGACTTCGCAACCAGACCGACGCCCTGATACATCTTGACGTGGTCACCGATGACGGTCGTTTCGCCTACTACCGTGCCGGTGCAGTGATCCACGAAAAAATACTTGCCGATGCGAGCCCCGGGATGGAGATCCATTCCAGTTCGCGTATGCGCCCATTCGGTCATGATGCGCGGGATGAGCGGGACGTTGTCGAGATAGAGTTCGTGCGCGAGGCGCTGCACCGCGATCGTTTCGATGAACGGATACGCCACGATCACTTCATCTTTGCTGAACGCGGCAGGATCGCCGTTGTAGGCCGCCTCCAGGTCGGTTTGGAGCAGTTCACGAACTTGAGGCAGGTTGCCGAGGAACTTGAGTGTGATCCTGCGCGCCGCATCGCCCAGGTCGGCGTCATCGGTTCCCGCAGGCGGGGCGTATTCAAGACTCTTCTTGATTTCGCCTTCCAAGCGGCCGAGCACGCTTTCGAGAAGCGCGCTGGTGACGCCCGCGATTTCGGAGGAGTGGATCAGCTTTTCGTCGAAGAACCCCGGAAACAGCAGGCGCAGCAAATCGACCGTGATGTTGGCGATCGCATGCTTGGAAGGCAGGTTCTTACCGTCCACATGATTGATCCCGCCCTCGCGCACATAGGACGCCATCAGACGCTCGGTCAAACCGGCGAGGTTTATTGGCATGGGAACGGCATTCATCTTCGGAAATTGGGCATTCTCGATAGACATAGTAGTGTATCATGAGGGACAGTTACTGCCTTATGAGATTCGACGACAACGCTCTCAGCATCGGAAAAACACCGCTGGTCCGATTGAATCGGTTGGTGAATGGCAAAGGAGCGACGGTCCTAGCCAAGATTGAAGGACGAAATCCCGCGTATTCAGTGAAATGCCGCATCGGCGCCTCCATGGTATGGGACGCGGAAAAGCGAGGCGTCCTTACCGCAGGAAAGGAATTAATCGAGCCAACCAGCGGCAACACCGGTATTGCGCTGGCCTTCGTTGCGGCTGCTAAGGGGTATGCGATCACGCTCACGATGCCGGAAACCATGTCGCTGGAGCGGCGCAAAGTTCTCGCGGCATTTGGAGCGAAGCTAGTCCTGACGGAAGGCGCGCTCGGCATGAAAGGAGCCATCGCCAAGGCGGACGAGATTCACCAGTCGGACCCGGCACACTACGTGCTGCTCCAGCAATTCCAGAATCCCGCCAACCCGGAGATCCACTTTCGCACCACTGGCCCCGAAATCTGGGAAGACACGCAGGGCCAGGTAGATATCTTCGTTTCGGGGATCGGGACCGGGGGAACGATCACTGGTGTCTCCAGGTATATCAAGAACGTGCAACACAAGGCGATCCTTTCCGTGGGGGTCGAACCGGCGAACAGTCCGGTGATCGCGCAGACCTTGAGAGGCGAGCCGCTTAAGCCCGGGCCGCATAAAATCCAAGGCATCGGAGCGGGCATCATCCCTGGGACCTTGGATCTCAGCATGGTAGACCGCGTGGAAGCCGTGTCCAACGAAGAATCGGTCGAAATGTCGCACCGACTGGCCCGCGAAGAGGGAATTCTCTCGGGCATTTCGAGCGGCGCGGCGACGGCTGTGGCGATCAAATTGGCCCGAGAACCGGAATTTGCCGGCAAGACAATCGTCGTGGTGCTGCCGGATTCCGGAGAACGGTATCTGAGCTCGATTCTTTTTGAAGGGATCGGCTGACGGCGGTAAACGACGCACTATGTCAGAGGGCAGAACCACGCTCATCATCCCAGGTTGGAACGGCTCGGAAGACACGCACTGGCAAAGCGTCTGGGAGCGCAAATATCCGAAGTTTCGACGGGTCGAGCAAAGGGAATGGCGCCAGCCCCAGCGAGATGACTGGACGCACACTCTGACCGAGGCCATCGCATCGGCCGAGAGCCCCGTGGTGTTAGTGGCGCACAGCTTGGGATGCCTCGCGGTGGCATGCTGCATTGAGACGTCGCCGGAGACGGCGCGCAAAATCGACTGTGCTCTCCTGGTGGCGCCACCCGATCTGAGTCAACCTACGGCACCGGAGCCGTTGCGCAGGTTTGCCCCGGTGCCTCGCAATCAACTCCCATTTCGCTCGCAGTTGATCGGCAGCGAAAACGATCCGTACATGGCCCTCAACGCTGCCGAGCGGCTAGCGGCCGACTGGGGCAGCCATTTCGTGAACGCCGGAAGCGTGGGGCACATCAATTGCGCTTCCGGATTTGGCGATTGGCCCCAAGGCGAACTCTACCTCGAACGACTGATCCGCCGTGAAGAGCCCGTGTCGGTTTCATGGGTATGACGCCCTTTCAACTGGCGGCCTTGAGCGTTATATTCTTCGCGACCAGCGGTGAGTGTCGTTACGGGAAGCACGTCGCTCATCACCGTTCCTGTACTGTTCCAGTTCGGGGTGGATGCCCGAATAGCACTTGCGACCAACATGTTCGCGCTGACATTCATGAGCGCCGGGGGGGCGCTGCCGTTCCTGCGCAAGCAGAGTCTGAACCGCAGGCGGCTTCCGATATTGATCTCACTCACCCTTGGCGGTTCGGCAATCGGCGCTTTTCTGCTGCTCATCGTTCCCGAACGATCCGTACCTGTGGTGGTGTCGGTCGCAATGATCGGCGTCGCGATCTTCTCGACGGTTTACCGGCAGGCCGGTGTGAGTGAGTCTGACGGGTGCCCGTCGGTTGCTTCTGAGCTGGCCGCCTACGCTCTAACTTTTCTGCTCGGCATATACGGCGGGTTCTTCAGCGGCGGCTACGTCACCGTGCTCACTGCGGTTTACGTTGTCTTTCTCCGCCTGTCATTCCTGGAGGCGATAGCCACAACCAAGCTGATCAACATGTTCTCTTCGGGCATCGCCACTGTGATTTTCATTTGGCACCACCTGGTGGATTACCATCTCGGTCTTCTGTTAGCAGTGGCCATGTTCGCGGGAGCGCTGGTGGGAGCCCATATGGCCATCCGGCTTGGAAATCAATGGCTGCGGCGGATCTTTCTGGCCGTGGTGTGGATGCTGGGCCTAAAAACATTGCTGTACGATGTGCTGGCCAAGAACGGTGCCCTGCCTCATGCCACGCCCCAGCGGTAGGATTCCTGTTGCTATTACCTATTGGCATTTTGCCGCACGAAAATCAGCGAGATTTTGCTTGACGTGCAGCATATCATCATATAGTCTATAGAAATAGTTGGGAAATATGCCACACGCCCACAGAGCCGCTACAAACCGAAAGATGTTGGGGATGTGTTGCTGTTGTTGCCGCTGTTTCTGCTAAGCGCTTCACCGTTATCGGTCGGCGGAAGACGTTGAGCAAGTTTCCTGAAACTGGCTCCCTTCTTTCGCAGGCCCATTTCCAATTCCGCTGACAAGGCCGTCACGGTTCCATCTCAACGACGAGAAATGCCCGCCGGAGGGCTAAATACTGGGTGAATGATATGGGGCATTCGTCAACTGAGGTTATCGACCTGGCGCCCACACTCGATAGGGTGCTCGATAAAGCCTCGTCGGGATTGAACCGTGCTGCAGTCGAGCTCGGAGCCGGGGCCGTGGCAGTGCTGCTCGCCGCGGGTGCTCAAGTTGAGGTCACCTATTGCTGGAGCGCGCAGGATGACGACGCGCCACCGCAGCGGTTATCCAGCGCTGCGCAATACGCTCTTCAGGCGGTCAAGACAAGATCGGGTTTCGTAGATGCGGGGAGTCCTCTGGCTGAACTGCTCCGCGAATCGCTCTCGCGGCACGCGCAATCGTTTCTCCTGTTTCCCTGGCGAGTCCGGCAAACCGTGATTACGGTCGTGTTCTGTTTTGCGAATCCGCAGCCTGGTCATCGCGACGTGCCGGACGTTTTGAGAGAGAGGCTGGACCTCATTGGCGTGGCCACCTGGTCGGTAAAGGAAATCGCCAGGCTGCGCACGGAGTTGGACACGGTGACGAGTCGGCTCGCGGGTCGGAAAATCGTGGAACGCGCCAAGGGCGTACTGCAACTGCAACAGGGACTCAGTGAGGAACGGGCCTATCAGTATTTGCGAGGGCTCAGCCGGCGGCGTCGCATCAGCATGACCTCGGTAGCGGAAGAAGTGGTTCGAGAGCACGGAGGGCGCGAGCCAGAGCGACTCTCCGGGACGTAGCAGGTTACGTATTCCGGCGCCGTTGCTTTGCGGAACTTCTCCGCCAGCCTGCGGCGCTCTTACTAATTGCCCCATGCCAGGGATGCATCGTGGGCGCCACTGACGTTTCTTAATACGTAACCATGAAGCTCAACATACGGACTATTTCACTCGCCACGCTTTTGGCCTCTTTCATGAGCGCGCTTTATGCGCAGGACTCACAGATCTCCGGCCGTATTCTCGATCCTTCGCAAGCGGCTATCACCGCGGCAATCGCCACCTTGATTCGCACCGATACCGGCGATCGCCGCGAGGCCACTTCCGGCGCCGGAGGGTACTACACGTTCCCGCTTCTGCTGCCTGGTATCTACGACCTCACGGTGCAAAAGGAAGGCTTTAAATCGCAGACTCAGAAAGGCATCAAGGTCGAAACGGGACAGGTCACCAGCCTCGACGTAATTCTTTCTCTCGGCGAGATCTCTCAGTCGGTGGACGTCCAAGCCGATGCTCCCATTTTGCAGTCCGATTCCGCGGCGGTGTCGCACGTCGTGACGAACGAGACGATCACGGACATGCCCTTGATCGACCGGCGGTCCTCGCAATTGACCCGGCTCAACGGGTTTATCGTGCAGACTGGCGCTGGATCAAGCTCGACCTTTGCCATCGCTGGCGGGCGCGGAGACAACACCAATTACTACGTGGATGGCGGCACCGTGCAAAACGTCGGCATGGGAACGCCCACCCTTTACTTCGACCCGCCGGTCGAGGCCATGCAGGAGTTCAACGTCAACATGAGCACCTACGCGCCCGAGTTGGGCCGTACCGGCGGCGGCGTGCTGCAGATGACTACGAAGTCGGGGACGAACCAGTTTCATGGTTCGGCGTATGAATACTTCCGCAACGATGACCTGAATGCGAATACGTTTTTCTCCAAGGCCAAGCCCGTGCTGCGGTACAACCTGTTCGGCGGCGGCTTGGGAGGCCCCATTCGGAGGGATAAGACCTGGTTCTTTTTCAATTACGAAGGCAAGCGCCAGGTGCTCGCGACCACGCAGAACCTGGTGGTCCCCAGCGCGGCCGAAGTGCAGGGGAACTTCTCGGCGGATAAGTTCACCGTCACGAACCCGCTAACAGGCAAGCCCTTTGCGAATAACATTATTCCGGCGAGCCTCCTCGATCCGGTCGGCGCCAAACTAGCGGCCTTCTACCCCGCTCCTAACGTTTTGGGCGCAACCGGAGGGGCGAATTTCATCACCAACGATCCCGCCACTACCATCGTGGACAATTACGTGGCCCGAGTCGATCACGATTTCAGCGACAAAGACCGCCTCTTCATTCGTTTCTTAGGCCAGCCGGATCACACTGCTACCGCCTCTATCTTTCCCACCCCGGGAACGGACTCGTTCGGTTATTTAGTCCATGACTACTACTACAATGTGGCCGGAACATGGACGCACAATATCTCGCCCACGATGTTCAACGAGCTGCGCCTCACGCTTAGCCGCCGGCAGACGCTCAGCTATTCGGCCGGCGCTAACAGCACGCTCAGCTCGCAAATCGGCCTCACGGGGGCCAACCAAGCCTTCTTTCCGGCAGTCACCGTGAACGGGTATACCCCACTCGGATACGGCGCCTCGAATGGGGAAGAGCGCCTGCAAACTCCGGTGGAAGCCCACCAGTTGGCCGACAACGTGACCAAGGTGCACGGCGCGCATCAAATCAAATTCGGCATCGAATACCGCTACGGAAAAGACGGCGATCTGTTCTACCAGGCCGCCGGCGGAAATCTCACATTCAACAATCTGGTTACCGGCAGCAGCGTGGCTTCCCTGTTACTCGGGTGGGTCAATCAAGGTTCGGTGCTAGCCACTGAACCGTTGCACTCCCGCATCGATTCCTACGCCGGCTACATCCAGGATGACTGGCATGTAACCTCAAGCCTGACTCTTAACATCGGCCTGCGTTACGACGTCGATAGCCCGCGGCGCGATATCGAAAACCGCCAGAACGGTTTCAATCCGACGGAGATTAACCCCGTTTCCGGAACGCCGGGCGTCATCACTTTCTCCGGAATCGATGACCAAAGCCAATACGCCCACCGCTGGGACACGAACAATTTCGGCCCCCGGCTGGGCTTCGCCTGGAAGCCTAGCGACAAGTGGGTGGTGCGCGGCGGCGGCGGAATTCTGTATGCCGGCGAGTATGACTTCGCCGCGCCCGTGATCCTCTATACCGGGTTCGCCGACCAAGGAACTTGGGTGGCGGGCAACAACGGTAAAACGCCGGCCTTCATTCTGGCCAATGGATTTCCCGCGTCGTCGGCTCCCACGCTAGCGCAGTTAACGCCAGGGTATGGCGCCGTGCCTGTCGGCCAAGCCCCCACTACCTCGGTGAGCTATTTCCAGGACAACCGAAGCACCGGCTACCTCTATCAGTACAGTGTGGATATCCAGCGCGAAATTGGGAAAACTTTGATGTTCGACCTCGGTTATCTTGGGACCTTCGGTCATCACTTATCGGCTGTGGTGCCGGTCAGCATCGACCAGGTACCTACCAATCTGCTGGGTCCGGGTAACCTGCAAGCCCTGCGTCCTTACCCCCAGTTCAGCAACGTGCAGATTCTGGGAGATGACATTGGGAGATCGAACTTCAACGGCGTGAACATCGGTATCGACAAGCGGCTTTCCAATGGTTTGCAATTTAAGGCCAACTACACCTATTCGAAATTCTTCGATAACATCGGATCGCGCGCCGACTTGGGTAATCCACAAGGCATCACCGCGGGAGCGGGCGCCTTCACCAATTACTATAACCAGGGCAACGACTGGGGACTGTCCGGGAACGACATTCGACACCGTTTTGTGGTTAGCTCCCTTTACGAGCTGCCGGTAGGGCGCAACAAACTATTTCATCCGTCTTCGCGCGTTCTGAACAGTGTGATTGGCGGTTGGTCCGTCAACGGCATCGGGGAATTCCACACCGGGACTCCTCTATCGCCGTTCGAGCTGACTAATGCCACCAACTCCTATTCCGACGGTGTGCGCCCCAACGTAGTCGGCGACCCTGTCCTTTCTGGCGACCGCTCGCGGGCCCAACAGCTAGCCGAGTGGTTCAACGTGAGTGCGTTCGCCAATCCTGCTGCGTACACCTTTGGCAATGCGGGGCGCACCTTCCTTTCGGGCCCGTCGTTCTTTAGTCTGGACGGTTCGCTGTTGAAGGATTTCTCGGTGGAGCGTTTCACCGTGCAGTTCCGCGCGGAAGTTCTGAATCTAACCAATCACGCGAATTTCGCCAACCCGGACACCCGGCTGGGCAGCCCCACGTTTGGGCAGATCACTAGTTTAGTTGCGGGTAACCAGGCCCGCATCATTCAACTCGGCTTGCATGTGAAGTTTTAGAGGTCGAACAACGGAGACAACTGATGAAAATCGGATCTTTACTGCTATGCAGTTTCATGGCGGCGTTGGCAGCGGAAAATCAGCCCGCCACAACACCAACATCAACGCCGCCGGCCACAGCCGCGCCGGCTGCCCAGAAACACTGGGCCTACCAGCTGGTGAAGCGTCCCGAAGTACCTACTGTTCAGCAACAGGCCTGGGTCCGTACGCCGATTGACGCGTTCATCCTGTCGCGGCAGGAGGCCAAGGGCATCAAACCCTCGCCGGACGCCGACCGCGCCACCTTCATTAGGCGTGTGACACTCGATGCCTGGGGAGTCATCCCGACACCGGAAGAAGTCAAAGCCTTTGTGGCAGATCAGTCTCCGAATGCATACGAGAAGCTGGTCGATCGGCTGTTGGCGTCTCCGCACTACGGCGAACGGCAGGCGCGCCGCTGGCTCGATCTGGCGCGGTACGCGGATAGCACCGGATTCGAAAACGATCAGACGCGCGGCGATATGTGGCGCTACCGCGATTACGTGATCAACGCATTCAACAATGACAAGCCGTACGATCAATTCATCAAGGAACAACTGGCCGGTGACGAGTTGGCACCGGACAACCAGGAGTCACTGATTGCGACAGGCTTCTTGGCAAACTACCCCGACAATCACAATTCCCGCGACCTGATTGACAGGAAGTATCAGATCACTACCGACATCACTGACACAGTTGGCGCGGTGTTTCTCGCCCAGACCGTACAGTGCGCGCGGTGCCACAACCACAAGTTCGACCGGATCTCCGAGAAAGAGTACTTTCAGCTGCAGGCGTTCTTTGCCAACATCAACGAAGTCAATAAGATTCCCGCGGCGATCGGGCCGGAGGAACTCGAGTACCGGAAAGCTCAGGCTCAATATCGAGAGGCCACTAAGGATATTCGCGCCCAGATAAAGGAGCTAGTCGATTCCATTCGGCCGGAAGGCACTAAGTATTACCACGAGCGCTATCTGACCGACAGCCAGGCGTCCATCTTCAAGCCCCAGAGCGAGTGGAACGCCATGGATCGTTGGATCAATCATCGCGTCGATAACGTGACCAGCGACGAGAGTGTGGCGGCGTTCCTGCAAGACGCGGGCGCGAACCCGAGTGCCAAGGAATACAAGCCGGAATACGTCGAAAAGCTCGCGCAGTACAAGAAGCTGACTGAAGACCTAAAGAAGTTCGACAAACTCAAGCCTGCCAAAGGGTCGGACACCATTACGGCCATGACTGAACTGGGCCATCCCGATGCGCCGCCCACCTTCCTGTTCTTCGTTGGCAACCACGACCGGCCCATTGAGGAAGTACAGCCGGGGTTCCCATCGGCTATTGCTGACGGTGAGCAGCCGGTAATCGTGCCTACCGCGACTTCGTCCGGACGGCGAACCGCATTGGCCAACTGGATCGCCAGCGCGAAGAATCCGCTGACGGCGCGGGTCTACGTGAACCGGATATGGGCTCAATACTTCGGCCACGGCATAGTGGGAACGGTCAGCGATTTCGGCAAGGTGGGTGACAGACCTACTAATCCCGAATTACTGGATTACCTGGCTGACAACTTCGTCCAACAGGGTTGGAGCATCAAGAAGGTGCATCGCGAGATCCTGCTGTCGAGCGTCTACCGGCAGTCTTCGGATTACCGTAAAGATGCGAACAACGCGGACCCGGAGAATAAGCTGCTGGCAGTATTTCCGCGTGTACGTTTGGAAGCCGAAGAGATCCGTGACTCGCTGCTGGCTGCCGCCGGGAAACTGGATACCGACACCATCGGTGGCCCCAGCGTGTTTCCTCCGGTGCCCAAGGGGTTGAATGCGGGTAATCAATGGCAAGTGTCGAAGGATCCGAAAGATTTCAACCGGCGCAGCCTGTACGTCTTTACTCGCCGCAGTGTTGCCTACCCGTTGTTGGAAGTGTTCGACATGTCCTCGCCGCAAGAGGCCCACAGCAAACGCGACGTGACCACCACGCCGCTTCAGGCGCTCACTCTCTATAACAACGACCAGGTGTTTGGATGGTCGCAGGCATTGGCCGGCAGAGTGATCCGCGAGGCAGGTATAGATGAATCGGCACGGATCGACCGGCTCTACCAGATCCTATTTGCGCGCAATCCGGACAAGCAGGAGAAAGCTACCTTGGTGGCGTTCCTGGATAGCCATGAAAAACTCATCAGGGAGAAAGGAGACGACGGCAAGCTGTCGATCGCTTTGCCGGTTGGTGTGAAAGGGTTGCAACTACCGAATGCGGTGCGCGAGTCCGCTTTCGTCGATCTGGTACACACGGTTGCAAATTCAAACGATTTCGCGTATCGGTTCTAAAGATTCCAACTAGGAGAAGACACTATGAGTAACAAAACGTCACGTCGAGAGCTATTCGTCAACACAGCGTACGGGATCGGTGGAGTCACGCTGAGCATGTTATTGCCGGGAAGCGGGTTGCTTGCCACTCCCGCGCTCGGGGCCACAGGCGTCGATCCGCTTGCCCCCAAACCGCCTCACTTTCCGGCGAAGGTTAAGTCGGTCATTTGGCTGCACCAGAATGGGGCCCCTAGCACACTTGACTTGTTCGACTATAAGCCCGAACTGGTCAAACAGGCCGGAAAGGAAGTGCCGGCGTCTTTTCTCAAGGGAATTAAGACCAGTACCCAAGGCGGCCTGGGCAAGCTCTTCGCCTCGAATGAGCGCACTTGGAAACAGTATGGCCAGAGCGGCGCATGGTTCTCCGAACTGGTGCCGAATCTCGCCCCGCATGCCGACAAGATCGCCTTCATCAAAAACAGTACGACCATCGGCGCCACCCACGATATTTCGATTCTCAAGCTGAACACTGGTGACTTGAGGCCAGGCCGGCCCGCGCTCGGTGCGTGGGTAACCTATGCTCTGGGCAGCGCCAACCCGGATTTGCCTGCTTACGTGGTGCTCTACTCCGGTAAGAAGGAACCGGTAGCCGGGTCAGTCAACTGGAGCTCGGGCTTCCTGCCGGCCGTTTATCAAGGCGTTGCCTTCCGTCCCGGTCCCTCGCCCATCCTGAACCTGGAGCGCCCCGAGTTAATGGCAGCCTCTCAGCAGCGCGACAACCTGGATCTGCTGAAGCGCCTGAATCAACATGGCGCCGAACGGCATCCGGAGGACACCGAACTCCTGGCGCGTCTCAATTCCTACGAGCTGGCATACCGCATGGAGTCTGCCGCGCCGGAGGCGGTTGATCTTAGCAAGGAATCGGATGTCACCAAGGAGCTTTACGGCTTGAACGATGAAGCTACCAACGATTACGGCACGACCATTCTGCGGGCTCGCCGCCTGGTGGAGCGGGGCGTGCGCTTCATCCACGTGGTCACCGGGCCGGTAGACGTGCTGAGCGAGCGCAGGAGCTGGGATGCGCACGAAGACCTCGACAAGAACCACGCGGCGAATTGCAAGGCCGTGGACAAACCGATCGGCGCTCTACTCACAGACCTGAAGGCGCGGGGACTGCTGGATACTACTCTCGTAGTGTGGACTGCGGAATTCGGCCGGACCCCCTGGGGAGAAAGCGGTAACGGACGCGACCATAATCCGTGGGGCTACACGCAATGGCTTGCCGGCGGCGGCATCAAGGCGGGCAGCACGTATGGCGAGACCGATGAACTCGGCGTGCAATCCGTTGGGAAGGCCGTGGACACTTACGACCTTCACGCGACGGTTCTCAATCTGCTCGGACTGGATCACTTGAAAGTCACTTTCCAGAACCACGGCCGTTCAGAGCGTCCCACGGTTGTCTATGGCGAGGTTGTGAAGGACGTGCTCGCATAGTCGGCCACTCTAATGGTCGCGGCGTGGTAACCGACCCGTGCCAGTCGCGACCCTCAGGGAAGGCAACCACCGACGCATATGCTGAAGATAATCTTCCTTTTCGGGTGTCAGGCCACTCTGGCTACCTGTATCGGGTTTGCCCAAAGCGCCGACGAGTTTGACGGGTGGATGAGGACCATTGACGAGAAGACTCAAAGTGTCCAGCGCAACATAGCGGCCAAGGATGCTAATGCTGTCACGGCCGACGCCAAGGTCTTGCAGGACACGTTTCGGCTGGTCGAAGGATTCTGGACAAAACGCGGCAACGCTCCCGATGCTGTAGAACTCTCACAAAGGGCCCAGCAGCGGGCAGCCGATGTCGTAAAGTCCGCCACAGCGAAAGATTTCGATGCGGCCGCTTCGCAGTCCATCAAAGTGGCGGAGACGTGCACGGCTTGTCACCGCCTTTACCGGCCGTTGTTCTAGCGTATCCAGGTCGCTACTGGCGCGAACCAACACAAGTGACAGACTCGCCGGTCGAAAAGACTTAGGACGACTCGCCATAATTCGCTCGTTCGCGCCACCGCTGGTTTCTAAGGATCCGGTACATATCTGGGGCTGGGGCCTTGGTCTGCATCGCTACTTCAGGGTTCATGAGCGTCCCGTCTCCGGCTTCATCGTTTTTGACCAACCGAGTCTTCCGTTCACTCGCTGCACAAGATGGCAGACGTGATCCCAACCCGCACCGACGCAAAGTTTTCGGCATTCTCACTCTCGGCCGCGATCGAAAAGTCGAAACACCCAGTGTCCACTTGTCGTCCCGTCCACCACGCTGAATTCATCGGCCAGACATTTTTAGCTGAAACGGGCACACAGGTCGCACACAACGGCGCCGAAATCAGCACGAATTGGGAGTTTGAAGGGACGACACGGATCTAAAGTCTCAGTGGTCAGGGCAGTAGGCTCTTATTTCGGCGTGGCGCCTGGAGCGAGCGGTCAGCGGCGCTAAATCGCACAATAGAAATGCCACCTACTTTCGCATGGGTTCCGCCAGGACAGAATTTGCACGGCAAGTCCTAGAAACGCTGGCGCAGGGTCTTTCCGTCTCATTCCATGACGCCATCCAACTGGCGTAACTGGGCAATCACCCCGGAAGCTGCCATGCTCCCGCTTGCCGAGATCGCGCGGGGCATCCTGGATCAAGAGGAAAACCGCAATGCGGACGCAGCAGAAGGCGGCTAGCAACCGGTTGCAGTATCTTGATGGCCTGGTGGTCTACAACTGGTGACCCACGGCTTGCAGGCGCGTTTTCAAAAGGCCAGCTTCGCATCAATTATTTGCCGCTGCCCTGCATCCGGCGTCAACTTTCCCAGATAGTGCACCACGGCGTCATACGCTTTTAGGGCGTTGTCATGATTCGGGCGTACCGTCTCCTCATTCTGTGAGGCATCCGCTACGTCCATGAACGTCATAGCCAGATCGTGATCCGTGAACAGGAAATCCACTCCAAGCCGATTCGCTGTGCAGTGTGCGTCTAGAAAATCGTCCACGCTCCATTGTTGAACAGTCTCGTTGCACAAACGAATCGGGGGCTGACGCGGGTAGTTTACCTTTCGTTCCACGATCAGTTCTCGCTCGAATTCAGCGAAAGCGCCAGGGTTCGGCATGAGTCTGCAAGTCGGGGTCAGGGGCACCCCAGAACCTGCGGGCGAAGGATAAGGGGCGCCGTCAGGTCATCGTTCATCCTGCCACCTCGGTAACCCTAACGGTGACGTCCATCCCGAGGAAGGATCCCGGGGAACCCTCGTAGGTGCCCCACAACGGCAGCACGTGCTCGGGAGCCCACGCGACGGCAACACGAATGAGATTACGGTTGCCGATGATGCTGTTGGTGGGGCAGAAGTCAATCCAGCCGGCGCCGGGCAGATAGGCCTGCATCCATGCATGTGTGGCTCCTCCACCGGCTAAACCGGAACTGTTGGGCAGGAAGATATACCCGCTGACAAACCGCGCCGCGATACCCAGCGACCTGGCACCTTCCATCATCAGGACCGCGAAGTCCCGGCAACTCCCCCGCCGATTTCGCAACGTCTCTTCAGGAGTCTGCACGCCCTTCTCAACGCGGCGTGTGTATCGGAGCTGTTGACGAATGCCGCAGGTCATGGCGCTGAGTATTTTCATGGTGTCAGTAGTGTCGGATGGATCAAGAAACTGCAATGCCCATTTGGACACGCTCACGCCCGGGTAGTGATGAGCCAAGGCTCGCTCGAGATTGGGAAAATCTTCGTCGGAATACCGGAATGGATACGTCCGCGCGTACTCCTCAAGCGGATACTCAAGCAGGGAGGTCACGAAATGTTCCAGCGTCACCGTGCTTTCGAAGCGGAGTTCGGACGTTGTCCCCTCAAAAGTCGCGACAGCGACAGAGTTATCGAACGGATCGTGTAGCCAGCGCAACTGAGCGGGCTCTGGCGTGATGACCAGACTAGTCTGGATCAACCGCAGGTCATAACTCTCCCGCGGACGAAACATCATGCGATGTTCGCCGAGCGCCACCGGATCGCGGTAACGGTATACGGTGGAGTGACGCACAGTAAGAAAAGACATCAGACTGCTGCTCCGGCATTTTCGGCATCCGGAATCTCATCGGTCCAGACCCTGAAGCTCTCCAGCGTGTTGGGTCCGAACGTCGTGGCGATCGCGACATCGGCCGCATCGCGGCCTCGCGCAATCAGAACACGCCCCTTGCGCGGAACATTGTTGCGCGGGTCGAAAATATGCCATCGGCCTCCGATCCAGACCTCGAACCAGGCGGCGAAATCACCCACGGCGAAAGGAGGTGGCGTTCCGAGATCGCTCAAGTAGCCGGTGCAGTATCGCGCTGGAATATTCATCGAGCGGCAGAAGGTGATGGCGAGATGCGCATAGTCACGGCAGACTCCAGTCCGTTCCTTGAAAGCCTGCACTGCGCTGCGCGTTGGGCTGGCGTGCTGGTAATTGAAGGCAATATGGTTATGAACGTAATCGCAGATGGCCTGCACGCGCGGGTACCCGCCAGTCGTGCCGCCGAAGAGTTGCCAGGCCGTTTCGGACAACAAATCGGTCTCACAATAGCGGCTGCCCAGCAGGAACACAAGCGTATCTTCGGGCAAATCGTCTACGGAGTCCTGGACGGCGCCGGGCCCAATCTCATCTGGCTGGCCGCTATCTCTGATGACGCCATCGGCCGTCAGGCGGAAACGGCCCGTGGGAGCGAGAACGCGGCTGCAGCGATTTCCGAAAGCGTCGCGGTATCTTCTGATCGGAATCGATGGCTCGACGGTAAGGCAGTCAGGGACGGCGATGTCGGATGCCCGCGAATCGTGGATATTCACAAGAAGAATGATCGGCGTAGGTTGTGGAAAGCGGTAAATTAGTTCGTAACCGGTCCGGAGCTGCATGAGATACACCTTAAGGTGGGGTACGGAAACCCGCGAGCTGGGCTGTAAGGGGAGAAACGGGAAACGAGGAGTTTTTGCTTCAGGAGATGCTTCCGACTCCGCGACCCCAACATAATTAATGGTACCAAAAGACCTGTTCCGATTCCTTCAAGCCAGAGTACACTGCTGCCACCGTTTGAGAACCGCCTCCCAGCACAAGCCCAGTGCCTGTTCGCGCGTCGCCCGATGGAACTGGCTGACCGGCGCCAATCGACGACCTTTCCCGGATTGATGCGATGCCACGACAGCTATCACAAATCGTGAGAAGGTAGAGATGCCTGCAGTTCTATCGATGACGCAGTATCTTTAAGAAGGTTCCCGGGAGCTTACCCATGGACAATCAACTACCACGTCGAGCTGCTGCGAATCCTACGCAGTACAACATTGATGCAATAGCCAAACTGGAGCATGACGCCCTCGATCGCCGGACTCCCACTGAACGAGTTGGCGACATAATTACAAAACTTGTGAGCAATTTGGGATTCCTACTGGCTCATTTGATTCTGATCTCCGGCTGGAGCCTGGTAAATCTCCACGTGATCCCAGGACTTAAAGCATTTGATCCATTTCCTTTCGGTATCCTGGCGCTCGTCGTCTCCTCCGAAAGTGTGTTTTTAACTATCTTCGTGCTAATTAGTCAAAGTCGAATGGCCCGCCAGTCCGAACGGCGCTCGCATCTGGATCTTCAAGTCGGCATGCTTTCTGAGCAGGAACTGACGACTATCCTTCAGATGTTGCAGAAACTCTGCCAACACGTGGGCGTGAACGTGGACTCCTCCAAGCAAGAGGTTCAGTCATTTAGTAAAACAACGGACGTACACAAGCTTGCCAGTGAACTCGAAGACAAGCTTCCAGAGGAATAACGATACCCGCCGTGGTCCAACGTACGGACTACAGGCGGGCGGAGGGCCGTCCAACACTGGAAAAGTGGTCGCATACCTTACCGGAACCGCTTGTGCCCGAGCAGCCGCAGTCGGAAACAATCGTCAAGGTGTTAGAAGGTTTTGGCTTCGCGCCTCTTCGTCGGTATCGTCAACCTGCAGGCACAGCGAAGCCTCCATCTGCGATCGTGATCCACCGGAATACCACCCGGCCACCGGTGCGGCGAGATCGTGATCGAAGCCGGCAGCTACGGCGACGTGCCCGTTGGACACTGCGATACCACGAGAAGGATCGTATCCCCGCCAGCCGATGGTCGGCAAATAGACTTCGGCCCAAGCGTGCATGTACGAATCCTGGAGGTTCGCCGACGCGCATTCATATCCGCTGACGAATCGGGCCGCAATTCCCATGACACGGCACGCGTCGCAGAACAGGACCGTCAGATCGCGGCACGATCCCTCAAGCAGGCGCAGCGTTTGGTCCGACAGCCAAGGAGGGCCGTTAGGGCGGGTTACTTGCCGGCAGGTCTGAAAGATTTGTCGGCTCAACAACAACAGAAACGATAGCGTGTTCCATTGCGCACTCGCGGCCGCCGATTTCGCGTAATCCTTCACGGAATCGGCGACGTGCCCGTCATTCCGATAAGGATTCAGGGCCGCGCACAAAGGCTCCAGATACCATAGCGGAAGATCCAGCGATTTCCCGGTGAGAACGTAATCGAATGGGTTCTTCCGAAGCATCTGCACAGTAAATCGGCTCACTACACTCAGCTCCCTGGTGGGCGCGTCAAACCACGCGCTCAGGGCGAGATTACCGTCCTGATCCAAACACTCCGTGGTTCCGGCGGGCGTTGGTGCGATCTGAATGTCGAATGCAAGCAGCCGTTGCGTGCTGTTGGTACGGGGCCGCAGGCGGAAAATGTGCGGATCCAGGAACACTGGAAAGTCGTAACGGTACACCGTGGAATGCGTAACGTCAATCTTCATGCGATCAGTAGACGGCCATGCAGATGGACCATCTTCCCATTGCATGGCGGCCAGCGTCCGGTTCAATTGGAACAACCGTAGCCTAGTCGCGCAGCTTCAAAAAGAAACGTCCTGGCTCCTAGATAGGTCAAGTGGGCGTCATTTTCGACGATCCCTTGAGACATCAGCCTGAATCGCTCGATGAAAGTCAGGGGTTCCGCAGTGCATCCCGCCAACATGTTGGACGTCTTTTCAGCCTCGGCGAAATAGGCTTGTAAAGCACGGGCGGAGTTGGCGCGCAATTCCATAAATTCCGAGCGGTTCATTCGATGCCGGCTTTCTTGTGTGACATAGTCATTATCTCATGCCCTGCCAAAGCAATCATTCCACAATGTCTGCGCAATCCAAAATCTATAGACACGCTCTAAGAGAACGTAGGGGACGCGGAAGCGGTGTCCTAGATTTCTGAACTACGGCTTCCGGCGCAACCAGGCCGAACGATCTCAGGTCGCTCAGCATCAGCGGCGTCAGCGGGATCAGGTGCCATGCCATTTGATCCAGGCCGCTTCCGGCGCGGCGAACTGCACTGCCTCCTGTTTCCCCATTCGATCGCAATGGTCGCTCGAAGGAGTTGGTCGCCGTCGGGAGCTTGGACCCGGAGATAGGTGCTAAACAGATAAGAGCCGGCCAAAGAAGGACTTGTAGTGGCGGATGGCGATGCGAAGTTCTTCCGTTGAAGCATCGTCGGCCTTTTCCCATTCCGCTTCCAGCTTGTGACGCTCGGTGGCAAGGACTTCCGCCAGCCGTTTGATCACGCTGGCCACGAGCTCGTCAGCCTGTTTCACCGCGTTTCTGGGCTCGTCCACGAAGCCGATCTGAATCTTCTCCCAACGAGAGCGGAAGTCCTGCGTGTCGTTCTGTGCAAGCAACGGTAAGTTAAATTCCTGCGTTGTTTTGTCCATCGGCAGCGCGGAGCCGCTGTACGGTCCGTTAGCGGCCGTCGAATCAAGCTTCGACAACGGATGATGTCCGCGCTCTTCGCGCGTATCGCGTTCTTGCGACGTCATTTTTGTACCTCCTCAGGTTTAGCTACAGTTTGGTCCAAAAGATCCTCAAACAAGGCACGGTAACTCACCATGGCTTTGCGGAGATCCTCAGTGCTACCCCGATCTCGACCTTCTCGAATGGTTATCTCATGAGCGATACGGTAGTTCTCTACAACACGGGGATGATCTACAGATAGATCGGTGGCAGTTTGATCAAAGTTGCCTACTGGATAGCCGCGGTGTTGCATTACATGCTGGACCAGCGTGTCGGCATGGTTCACGGCGGCTTGAGGATCGTCCACGAAGAGAGACTGCTCCCGGCGCCAATCTTCGGTGTACCTCGAACACTCTTCGGCCCTGAGAGGGTGAATATTGAAAGTGGCGACGCGCTCGGCTCGTTTCTGAAGTTCCGATTCCGCTTGCGCGCGACCTCGATGATTGCTGATGACTTTATCGTATTCGCCGCCAAATTTGGAACGGAGCTGGTGCGTCCGCTTTTTCTGCGTGTACTTTATGTACATCCACAGCGCAGCACCAATCGCCAGAACGATGCCCACGATGACGATCAAGATAGCTGGATTGAGAGTAGTTAGACTCATGGTTCGCAGTTCCTCCAGTTGAAAACAGACTTGGAAGCCGTGAGGCTTCCGTCCTTCATACACTGCAGATGTGGGTCCAAAGGGCCGCTCGTGGTGGACTAATCAGGAGTGGGATTGCCGCCATCGATTGTACAGATAGATGTGGCAACGCTGGCCAGAGAAATCTGACATCCCGTCAGAATTCGTCACTTTCCCTTCGAGGAACCTCCTGCCGTGACCACACTTGGCCACATGACCATATATCGTTACTAACCTAAGACCTCTCAGAGCACAGTGCCCACCGTGTAGGCGTTTGGCTGTCAGCCCCACTTCGAATACTGGCGTTCAGTGACGTTCGGTCATTCGCATGCCCTTAATGGATATCGACCGTTGTGTCAAAGGAGAAATGAAAGGCTCGGCTTAGGACTGCTCGGAACGATTATTGTGATTGTGGTAATTGTTTGGATAGTTCGCAGGGTGTGAACGATTTACTGAGTAGATGGCTTACGAAAGCTGGCAACTTGTGAAAACTTCATCTGGCATATGAACTATTGGTTCATGCTCGGCATCATTTCTGCGGGCTTGACCCAGTTGCATGGACAGCCCGCGAGCTCCAAGAAGCGGACATGACCGCAGGCGGGAGGCTCCTACTTACGCCTACAGGTTCTGCTCGATAGAGCGCAGTTCTCGCCGAGCGAGATCGATGGAGTACCCGGCGAAAATACTCGTACAGCGCTTCGGGCTTTTCGAACGGCCTACGGGCTTCAGACCGGGGCCGATCTTAGTCCCACAACCTTGCGCGCCTTGGAGGCAGGTGGGAGCGGCGTGCCGGCCCTGGTGCCGTACGCCCTAACAGAGGCAGACCTTCGCGGCCCTACCCTCATGATTCCCCAGGAACTGATGGATTAAGCTGATCTACCGGCTTTGGACTACCAATCGCCACTCGAGGGACTCGGGGAAAGGTTTCACATAAATCCCAGGCTGCTGAGCCGGCTGAATACGGGCAAAAAGATTTCGGGTCCCGGCGTTGAAAATACAGGTGCCCAACATTCGCGAGGCCATCCCGCCGAAGGCAGCCGTCTCAAAATCCATGCGCTCGCTCGGAGTGTTGATTGGCGCGGGACGCATGGTTGGCGAATATCCGTCGACCAGCGGAAGTCAACGCGATCCCTACCATTAGGAAGCTGGAAAGTTTTATCGCTTCTCGTAAACTGACACGTTGTCGATTGGACGGTCTTCGTCGGGTTGCTTATAACTGATCGTCAGCACTCTACCGTCCTCCGATATTGTGCGCTCAGCCGAGGCGATGACATTACCAGCGTGCTTCAGCGTTGCTCTGGACTGAAAGTTATTGATCATGACAAGTGCCAGCGCGTCGATCAGGCCTCCCCCGTTGACGGGATAGGTTTTGCCGTCGTAAATGGCAGGGAATTCGACGGTAGTCGTTCTTCCCTGCGCATCCGTTGTCACCACCGTAACGTTGATTCCCGCAGATGTGATCGTATAAACCCGCGTCTGACTGCGGGGCGGGGGACCGGGGTTGAATTTCGAGTTCGCAACGTTCAGCCGCCAGGTTCCGATCAAGGGATCGGCGCAAAACGCGATTGCGGCGCCGAGAAGGGTTACCAACACCAGTCTGGATGCAGTGGCCACGCGATCAACAGGGCATTTCACGGGCCAAATCAGTGTGGCCCGGAGAGAATAGACAACGAGCCGACATCGCCGGAATGCGGGTTAGCCATCTATTCGAGATCGGAGGCATTTAAGGGTCCGCCGTGCTCGCCCTCGCCTGCCGCGGGGGAAGGGGCCCGGAAAAGTTCGCAACGAAGGGCGATTCAATTCGCCTCGCTTCCCGCCGGGAACGCGCGTGCCGCGGAAGCGGCGGCGCGGGGGACCCCGACTTTCGAAGAGGTGGAGCGGGTTGTTCCCGAATCCGAACTGGCCGCACATCGGTACTTTGGTGCAGCGCATGGGAAGGCATGGGTCCAGCAGGTATGCTAAACGCTCCCGATCATCTCCGCATTCAGCTTCTTCATAAGCGGCAAGCCTCTTCAGCGCTGTGTGGTCGCATCGGCCTCATCGTGTTTCTCATGGCCCGTTCCGCCGGGCCGCTTCCGATAGAGATCTAACGTCATCCAGGCACGTATACATTCGCCTGCGACCTTCCTAATCATGACCCATGCTTCCAGATGTAATCAGGTTCGCTCCCCAACGTACCAGGGAGCACTCACCGTAAAGATGCGTTCGTTGCCACGGGCGAGCAGCACCCATTCCAGGAGCCGCCCACGCTGATTGTGGAGGAAGTATTCATACCATTTGTCTTCCACAAGCTCGGGTATGACCACGATGATTCTGCGAGTGGGATACATTTTCGAAAGGTCGAGAATGAACTGCACGATGGGAACGATTATGAAGCGGTAGGGGGAAGGCAGGACATGGAGTTTGGGCGGCTCCTTGCCCGCCGCGCGGAAGGGTTGATCAACGTACTGCTCCCAGTCCACTTGAAGCAACTCGGAGTGCTCGGTGGGCTCAACGTGTAGGGCGATCACTTCCGATGAAAGCCGGGCGGCAAATTCAATTCCCTGACGGGCGACATTGCTCCAGCGTTCGATGGGTATGACAATAACGGGAGGCTGGTTAAGACTTGCCGCGTCGACCGGAACCCGGCACGAGGTCAGCATTTTTATGGAATGGTAGTGGCGGCGGACAACGGTGAAGAAAACAATCGTCAACGGAATGAAGAGAAGCGTAATCCAGGCGCCTTCCACGAACTTCGCAACCAGCACGACCACGACGGTGATGCCGGTGACGATCGCGCCGAGCCCATTGACGAATGCACTCTTCACCCAATGAGGACCGCGATTTTTCCGCCAGTGCATGACCATGCCGGACTGGGAAAGCGTAAAGGCCAGAAAAGCGCCGACGGCATAGAGTGGGATTAGCCGATCGGTGACGCCGCCAAAAAGAATGAGAAGGCCGCCACACAGCACCGCCAGAATGACGATTCCGTAGGTATAGACCAACCGGCGCCCACGGTATCCGAAAGCGTGGGGAAGATAGTTGTTTTGTGCGATGGCGCGGCAGAGGCGCGGAAAATCGGCGAAGGCGGTGTTGGCGGAGAGCGAAAGAACGAGAAGAATGGAGGCGATGGTCAGGTAGTAGAAAAGTCCTTTGCCGAAAACGGCGGCGATGAGCATGGAGAGAATACTCTGGTAGCCCGGCTGGCCCGGATCGGTTGCCGCAATACTGTAGCTTTTCACAAGATAAGAAATTCCCGCAAGCAGCACCGCCAGCAGAAGAATAATCACGGTCAGAGTGCGCTGGGCGTTTTGTACGGCCGAATCACGGAAGGCCCTTACACCGTTGCTGACAGCCTCCACGCCGGTCAATGCCGTGCATCCGCTCGCGAAAACCTTAAGCAGCAGCCAGTAGCTGACGGCCGCGGTCACGGGCGGCGGAGGCGGAAGGGAAGCTACTGGGGTGGGATGCCCGCCGCTGAGGAGAACCCGGATAATGCCTCCAACGAGGGTAATGAGAAGTGTGCCGACAAAGAGATAGGTGGGAACAGCGAACACCAGTCCAGCCTCGCGCACGCCGCGGAGATTGAGGATGGTGATGACGATCAGAATGCCGACGCACAAAGAAGCCGTATGCGGCAGCAAGGACGGAACCGCCGAGACCAACGCGCCGACTCCCGCGGAAATGCCCACGGCGGCCGTGAGGATATAGTCCGCGAGAAGCGCAGCCGCAGCCAGCAGGCCCGCGCGTGCGCCCAGGTTGAAGCGCGCCACGGTATACGAGCCGCCGCCGAAGGGATAGGCAGCGATGGTTTGGCGATAGGAAAAATACACGATCACGAGCAACGTGATGATGGCAGCGCTAATCGGAATGATATACCGAACGCCGAGCAGGCCAAGGGGAATCAGAAGGCTGAGGGCTGCTTCCGGGCCGTATGCAGCGGAGCTAAGCGCGTCGAGACCAAAGATCGGGATGCCCTGGGCGGGACCGATCTGCTCGGCCCGTTCGTCACTAGTCTTGATGGGTTTGCCGACAACAAGATCGAGTATGTTCATGAGCTATCGGCTCCAAATTCGGCGCTTGCCCTGATATTCGATAATAGGCTGAGCAAACCTACGATAACATCGGTTGGATTTCGAATCACGGATCCACTTCGTGCCAAGTGAAGGTCGCTCACCGGCGAACAACATTTCACCGTTCAGTCAGTGCGCAAACTGGGGCATTGTGACGGGCCTAAATGTGAATGGCAGTACATTGCCGTTCCGGCCTCAGTCGCGGAGGGAACGCTAGTCACAGCTGTGCCAGTGGACTCGACCTCCGAGTAGAGTGTCTAACCCAAGGTCTCGCGCGGGCCGACACCTCTTCGTGGAATGCACACACTCAAGCCGTCACTCACTCGAGCCAGTGACCTCATATGGTCGGACTGACCATGTGAGGCCACCCGCCGAGTGCCGGTTGTGGGGACCACTTACGCGCGCGTGCCTGGTGCTGGTGCTTGGCTACGCAGATAGAATCGGCCGTCCCCGCAAGTGCCCCGGCCTGCCAGCGGGATCCCTCTGATCAAGCACCAGCTCATCTGCTTCATGAGTATTTGATCTCCCAAGGTGGCCGAGTTCGATCAGCTGGCGCCCGGGGAACAACCAACGGAACGGATCACTTTCAAAGAAGACAGCTAAACCGAGCGCTGGGAGCTTTCCTTGCACATCCGAAAGCTGCACTTAACGGGTGCGTTGGGCCGAGTCCCGATTCAGCGCGTGTTCAAGCTTCGCCGCGGCTGCTGGAGTTTCGAAGTCGCCGCTCAGTATTTCACGATTGGTTGTGTCGCGTCCGTAAAGTTCCTTGTTGGTTGACCCATCCGGACGAAGCGTTGCCCCTTGCAGCGAAATGCCTGCGAACAGCCCGTGCGCACGGGAATATGACAGCATTTCCGCGTGCATCATGGCGTCCGTCTGAGCGCTCAGGTCGCGGCCAACCGGGCCC